>Ga0207695_10000425_pt1 | contig 93523 bp, 77 predicted proteins | sample KBSC54metaG_FD_184354 | JGI IMG/M metagenome (GOLD analysis project Ga0207695, IMG submission 184354) | Corn rhizosphere microbial communities from Kellogg Biological Station, Michigan, USA - KBS C5-4 metaG (SPAdes) (version 2) | ecosystem: Host-associated > Plants > Roots > Rhizosphere > Soil... | reverse complement strand
CTTAGAAACCCATTTTGCGTATCATCAGGTAACCCTTGTATAGAACGCGTAATGGCGCCTCCGGCATTCAGTGTCCAGCCGAGTCCCATGGTGGAAGTCCGCTCTGAAACTTTAATACCCGCCGCATGATAGCTCAGGCCGACAGGCACCGAGAGCTTCAAAGACTTCAGCTCGTACAAGGGAATCGATATATCCGGTACCCCGTTAGCCAGACTAACGGGAAAATCAATGTATTTGGCAAGTGAGGCAGCCGTTGGGGACGTCGATGAGATGACATTAGGAAGATCGGGAGCCTGGGACAAACATACATTCCAGGACAGTAATAGGACAAGAAGAGGTACCAAAAAACTGCTGGCAATCTTTCTCGTTGAAAAAAGATCGTTTATATACATACAGTTAAATGAATAAATGGTTAAAAAGCATACGCTATCCGAAACACCACCGCCTGCGTTCTCGGATATTGCTGATAACTAAGTACATCCCACAGTAGCTGCGCCTTCGTCTTCTTAAACACGCGGCTTTTCATTGACATAGTTTTGCTTATGCCAAGAAGTCCTGATCTCGTCCAATAGTCCCATTTCCGTAGCTGCTGGTATGAATTGAGTGGCTTGGTATAATTGTACGCCCATTCACCCATCATCGAGATGCTCCCTTTTATCCTGATCTCCAGGGAAGATCGGAGACCTACACCGCTGCTGGATATCGCAATATGCTGAATGTCATGGCCCCAACCCATTTTCCAGGCCCCGCCTATCGACAAAATGCTGCGATCATTCAGTTTGTAGCCTGCCGAGAGTCCAAAGTCCGTCACGGTCGGGAAATAGATGTTGTTCCTCGTAGTCTGGCAATTGACAGCATATTCAAGTCGTTTCCAGAAAGTTTTTTTCTTTTGTTCATTACTGGGCTTGAATTCCTGCGCGTCGACATCACTACTGCCACCGCCCAACTTGCTGAGCTTTTCCTTATACCCGTTCAGCTGCGACCGCGCTGATTGGATCTGTCCCTGTAAAGCAGCCATACCTCCTGTTCCACTCGCCGACACCTGTTGCTGGATGAGCGACGCCACCTGGTCACGGGTCTGTAATCCCCCCGGGCTTGCGGGAGTGCCACTATTGCCTGGGAGAAACAAGCCCGCCAGTTGCGAATTTTGTTTCATAAAAGCTTGAAAGGCGGGCAATTTATTCAAGAGTGTTAGCGCTTCTTTCTCCAACTTGTCAGGATTGTTCAACATCTCCTTGTATTCGCCGACCTGCTGAGCAAAGTAGACGCCGCTCTGGCTCATGGCCCGATAGTCCTTGCCCAGGAGACCAGTAAGGTTGGCATGTTGCTGGATGTATTGCGATATCTGCTGCCGACGCTGACGGACATAAGCTTTTATTTCATCGGCATCATGCATTTTAGCTTGTAGGGTTTGCAATTGCCAAAGTGAAGTTTGGATTTGAGCGGCATGGGTGGACAGCCTCAAAGCATCAGTTTTCAGGAATTTAAGCATGCCCTGAAGTGAATCTACATAGGGCTGGTATTCCCCGCTGAGGTGCAGATGGTTGATGCCAGTATCGCTGGCCAGCTTTTTGGACAACGCGGCATATTGTTCTGCTGAGCCGGCGAAAAGGGATTTGGCAGCTGCAGTATCTACCTTATTTAATTTCTTTTGCAGTTGGGCTTCGCGGCGGATGAGCCGTTGCAGGTATTTTTCTGTTTGCCGGGTGAGCTGTTCGTCAAGACTGGCTGTCTTGTCCTGTATCCGGTTGAAGAAGCGGGAAGGGAGATGAGCGATACTCATAGCCGGATCAAGCTGATCCTGGGCATAACAGGAGAACGACAAGCAGTAGAGCAGCAATAGGATTGCGCTCTGGGGTCTTTGCATGAGAGGCCAGTTTAGGGGTGTGCGTAGGGCATGCCCATACGTGTAGGGTTACTATAAACGTTGCTAACTAATCTGCGAGGGTTGAAATAATAAGGGAGATGGATAAGGAAATGATCTGCACGAAGGAAAGGTTTTTTTTCGACTGATTGAAATTATTCTTAATATTTTTTTCACCTCGCGTTTTGCGACTAATGTCTTCGTGAAGCAATTTGCAATTCTTAACTTTTGAGTTGGATGAAAAAACCAGACCATGAAACTATGCGCGTAGAGCTGAATAATGCCGGGAATAAAACTATAAATTTCCCTAAATTTAAAAAAGGGTTTTTTCACCTTTCTTTTTTACGTAGGAAATTTGTACGTGCCATTTACATTAATTCCTTTTAGATTTTTTCTTCGAATTATCATCAAAATAATCAGGAGGTAAAGGTCTATTGTGCATATCACGCCATTAAAGACAACGTTAAAGTAGTTGCCCGCTACAATGGAGAGAGGAACAGCAAGCCGACCGCATAACACATTTCCACACGCATGGGCATCTCTTATGGACGATCCTTATAAAATAACCAATTTCCGAAAAAATAAAAGAAGTTAAGGTCGAAGGAGGCAATAAATCCACCAGAGAAGATCAACGTCCCTTTTGGTCTTTAGGTCCCAACTATCAATTTGGTAAAGCTTTCGTAACCTGAAATATTCATTAGCGACTTCCTCGAAGACGATTAGGTCAAATACTTTTAAATAGAGCTTTTCATTTTGACCCTTCAGGTATGTAAAAAAATCTAAAGGGTCGCTGGTGACAGCGCTATAACTCCTGCTCAGAACCTCCATTTGTTTTTTTTGAAAGGTATAATAAATCGCATTGGGCCCTATTGCTGCTCCTGTTGAATTATAAATTTTAAGGGATTTACTTAGCTGCTGCGTTTAGTAATAACGTATTCTCTATCACTTATGTCGACAAATAATAAAAGCAATATTCAGAAAATTGCATATCCTGATCATATGATTATCCACGTAGCTCAGTATCTATAGCTCTCCCGATAATGACACTCAAGGTGGTCGATCTGCCAGAACTAACATGAACCCATTCATCCTTGGATTTCATTATGCTTCGGGGAGGGATGGCTTCTATGCCTGACACGGTTTTAATGTCCGTGACGGTATAATAAGTTCTGGTACTATCTACCTCGATCTTGGCTGTTAGGTGAATCGTCCTTCGATCTTGCTCAAGCGGATAGTCAAAGTCTATTTGAAATGACTTAACCATGAAAAGCAGGTTTTGGTAAAGCGAATCCCTTTGGCAGTGAAGTTTTCAAAAATACCTTTTCTTTCTCAAAAACAATTAATTACCCATCTTAATAATTTAAGAAGTCCTTCCAGGCACTACGTACAAGGCAGTATTAGGCAGTTAACCCACCCATCTATAAATGGGGAAAAAATTCCCCAATGCTCATATTTAAACCAAATAGTGATATAGGTTTAGTAAATTTACCATTGGTTTCCGTAAATCTTTGAGGTCATGGCGCAGCCAAAGCGAATTTTGTTGATTGATGATGATTATGATCATTTGCTTACCTGCAACCTAATATTACAAAAAAGGGGGTATGAGGTCCTGACTTTGGCAGGCTGTGAGAAAATGGAAGAGCTAATAACCGCAGCTGAAACATTCAGGCCAGGCTTGATTTTCATGGAACACAACATGCGGGGGATTTGCGGAATGGACCTCACGCAGATGCTTAAATCCCACCCGGAATTTAAGAAAATTCCCGTCATCTATTTTTCTCACCAGGACGATATTGTCCAGTTTGCGAAACAAGCCGGAGCGGATGGCTACCTCAGAAAGCCGCTCCAGGTTGATGGCTTGATAGATATTACGAGTAAATATTTAGTCTCCGGTTAATAAAACCTATGGCTCACCCGGCGGGTCACAGGTTGCTGGAAAATATTCTTTTGCAGGTGCAAGAGATTGATTTTTATACATTAATTTCATCGCCATGTATATTTTTGCAAGCTTTTTCTAACCCTGGCACGCAAGTTTGTAAGCTATAAGTATGGATCAATTGCTTTTCACAATATCGTTTGTCTATGAGATCTTGCCCGAGTCTTTGCAAATTCATTTAAGCGCAGAGATAGAAATGATAACTGATGACACTTGTTTTGTTCGTAACATCCGGCGTATGAACAGTAATGAATCTTCACTCCTGCCGGTATTGAAATTGAAAAAAATTGATGGCAGGTGGGTACATAGCGACATAAGCAAAGAAAGCGACATAGGTAAGACTATAGGAGAAGGCATTGACAGGTACCTGCGGCAATTGTCAAAAAGCTCCGATGAAATGAAGGATAGTCAATAAATTTGTATCAACTTAATGCCTCTAGCAATAGCATAAAATGATGGAAAACCGTAAAAAAATTCTGATTGTAGACGATGATCCGGACCACTTGTTGATTTGTAATATTCTTTTCAGAAGGCGTGGTTATGATGTTTTCCCCCTGCTTGGCTGTGATCCCATTGAAGATCTCACCCATGCAATCGACACTTTTAAACCAAGCCTGATCTTTATGGATCATTTTATGCCTGGCGTTTGCGGCTACGATGCAGTTAAAATGCTTAAGGCAGACCCCGTATATCGTTCCATCCCTGTCATCTATTTTAGTGTTCACGGAGACCTTGCTCTCATCGCACAGGAAGCAGGGGCCGACGCCTATTTTCAAAAACCTTTCCAGTCAGATGATCTTTTGAAGATCGCTGAAAAATATGTTGCATAAAAAAACGGCACTCAATAACTCAATCAGCTATCTATCAAACAATTAAACACACACCTATCTCGAAGGCAATAGCATGCCCGCCAATCCCTTAACAAAAGCAAAACCTCGAACCATTGCCTACTTCGAATATTATTTGCTAAATTAGACATATCTACCAGGTTAAAAACACCAAAAGGAGTCCCGGCATCCAGTTCATGCCGGCAATTCTTACCCACCTGCCTTTTGTACCATAATCTTCCTATGTATGTCAGTTTTTAACCCGAAAGAGTCCGAAAAGACTATCAACAACATTCCTTCCAGCCAACCTCAGCCCGGAAAGGCCGATAACGATAAATTTTTTATCCAGTCGCCCTCTATCACTTTACCCAAAGGCGGAGGTGCGATAAAAAGCATCGATGAAAAATTCTCCGTCAACGCTGTCAATGGAACTTCCTCTTTCAGCATTCCGCTGCCTGCTTCTATTGCAAGAGGATTCGGCAGCCCCCTGACACTGAATTATAGCTCAGGTGCCGGCAACGGGATCTTCGGCATGGGCTGGTCGCTCAATATCCCCTCGATAAAAAGAAAAACGGAAAAAGAATTACCCCGCTATTACGATGAGATTGATTCCGACACCTATATTTTTTCCGGAGCGGAAGACATGGTGCCGGAGTTCAAAATGGGAACCTTTATCCATAACGAGTTTGACTCTCCCAACGGCCTGTTCACCATAAAAAGATACAGACCAAGAATAGAAGGAGCCTTTGCAAGGATAGAAAGATGGACGGAAAGATCTACTGGCCTCATCCATTGGAGAACGATCTCCCCCTCCAATGTCACTTCTGTTTATGGAAAATCGTATACAGCGCGCATTACAGACCCCGCTGATCCCAAAAAAACATTCGAGTGGCTCATCGAATCTATATACGACGATAAAGGCAACTGCGCGATATATGAATACAAAAAGGAAGACCATACTGGCCTCCCCACCCTTCTGCACAATAAGAACCGCCTAAACGGCAACACCTCCTTCACCAACACCTACCTTAAACGGGTAAGACAGGGAAATATCACCCCCTATAACGACGGAGACACGCTCCCTGTATTTCTCTTCGAGACCGTTTTTGACTATGGGGAACACGACCCTGTCAACCTACCCTTTAACGAGGCCGGCACCTGGAACTTTAGAAAAGACGCCTTCTCCGATTATCGCGCAGGCTTCGAGATCAGGACATGCCGCCTTTGCCGTCGCGTCCTGCTGTATCACCACCTCGATGAGTTGCCTGGCGGCTCCGCACTTATACGCTCCACACAGCTGACCTATGACGACAACCAAAACGAAGGGTTCACTTTTTTAAAAGCAGTCACTGAAACAGGTTATACCAAACACGACGACGGTACCTATACGCAAAGATCGCTTCCTCCTTTCAGCTTCGAATACCAGCGCCATGAATGGAACACACAAATACGATCCGTCAGTTCCGAAAATTTATTACAAGCTCCCGCAGGCATAGACGAACCATCTTATCAATTCGTCGATCTCTACAGCGAAGGTCTCTCGGGCATGCTGACGGAACAGGCCGGCGAATGGCTCTATAAAAGCAATCTGGGACAGGGGCACTTCACAGCCGGACAAATAGTAACCCCCAGGCCGTCTCTCACAAAAAATTTCCAGCTCATGGACCTGGGGTCGGATGGTAACAAACAGCTGGTGAACTGGCATACCCAGCCGGAAGGCTTTTTTGAATTGTCCGATGATGGAACATGGGACCCTTTCCAGCCGTTCAACGAATTACCCAACGTAGATCTCACAGATCATAACACCAGGTTTCTCGACCTCGACGGAGATGGCATGGCAGATATCCTCATCAGCCAGGATGATGTCTTTACCTGGTATACCTCGGAAGGAAAAAAAGGGTTCTCCTTTGCCGGCAAACTATACAAACCTTTTGATGAGGAGAAGGGCCCGGCGCTTGTTTTCTACGACGTCCTGCAATCCATTTTTCTTGCCGATATGAGCGGGGACGGGCTGACAGACATCGTCAGGATAAAAAATGGGGAGGTCTGTTACTGGCCCAACCTGGGGTATGGAAAGTTCGGGGCAAAGATCAATATGGATAATGCCCCCTTATTCGACCATCCCGATCAGTTCAATCCCTCGCTCATTCGTCTCGCCGACCTGGACGGCTCCGGGACCGCCGATCTGGTATACCTGGGAAAAGACAAATTCCGCTTCTGGCTGAACCAGCAAGGTAACTCCTTCTCCGAAGCCCCTGTCATTTTCGATCCCTTTCCGGAGATCACGGATCATACGCACGTCTCGGTAATAGACCTCCTGGGCAATGGCGTCTCCTGTATCGTATGGAATTCCAATCTCCCGAACGACACCGGCCAGCCCCTGAAATACATCGACCTGTTCAATAGCAGGAAGCCGCATTTGCTAACGGCTTATAAAAACAATCTTGGCAAGGAGATCGCCCTGGAATACACCGCTTCCACGAAATTCTATATCGAAGATAAGCTGGCTGGAACGCCCTGGCTCACTAAACTGCACTTTCCGGTACATTGTCTTTCAAAGGTCACGGTTTATGATCGTATTATGAAGACCCGGTTATCCAGCAGTTATTCCTATCATCACGGCTATTATGACCATCATGAAAGAGAATTCCGGGGGTTTGGCAGGGTTGACCAGATAGATGCGGAAGACATAATCCCGGACCCTGATCTTGATCAACCACCGGTGCTTACCAAAACATGGTTCCATACTGGCGCATCTGTCGATCAGGGGAAAATATTCAACCAGTTTGAACATGAATACTTTCGGAATACAGTCTATAAGGAAAATACTCCACCTGACCCTGAGCTGCCGGCAGACATGACCACAGACGAATGGCGCGAAGCCCTGCGCGCCTGCAAGGGAATGCTCCTGCGAAAGGAAATATACGCCCTGGATGGTACGGCCGACAGCGATAAACCCTACGCGGCGGAGCAGCACAACGGCATGATAAGAATGCTGCAACCGCAGGGGACTAATAAATACGGTGTCTTCCTTATGCATGAGTGTGAAGCGATCTCTTATCATTATGAAAGAAACCCTGCCGATCCCCGGGTGGCACATCAGTTTATATTGGACATCGATGACTATGGGAATATATTAAAAAGCGCGGACATCGCTTATCCCCGGAAAGCTCCACAGCCGGGCAGCCCTGCCAATGAACCCGAACAAGAGGCATTACATGTCATTCTGAAAGAAAACCAGTACACCAATGCCATAGGGCAGGATGACGCTTACCGTACCCCGCTTATCGCTTCGTCAAAGACCTACGAGCTGACAGGGCTGAATAAACCAGGCGATTATTTCTCATTCAACGAAATAAAACAAGCTTGCGACACCGCAGCCGAAATCGGCTACGAAGTAACCCCAACCTCGGGAACACAAAAAAGGGTCATTGAATTTGAACGAACAATTTACCGGTCGGACGACACCACCAGCATTCTTCCCCAAAATATAATAGAATCAAAGGCACTGGTGCATCAATCATTAAAAGCGGTCTTCAATGAAAACATGCTCACTAACACGTTCAAGGACAAAATTGCATACAATGAACTACAGGCGCTTTTAACCGACCCCTCGAGAGGCGGCTACACAACGGCTGATAACTATTTCTGGATGGCCTCAGGTCTGCAGAACTATAACAAAGACCATTTTTATCTCACGACCGTCTACACCGACCCTTTCGGGAACACCACCACCGTCGAATACGACGGGAAATACGATCTGTACATCCGAAAGACAACAGACGCCCTGAACAATTCCACTGAAATAAAAGGATATAATTATCGAACGCTGACTCCCTTCCTTATACAGGATCCCAACAACAATAGGACAGCCGTCCGCTTTGACGAGCTGGGCCTGCCGGTAAGGACGTTCATCCTGGGCAAAAAAGGCGCCAATGAAGGCGATCTCTTCGACGACACTAAAGTAGAGCTAAAGGACGCAAACGACAGCGCTACCACCAAATTGGAATACGATATCATGGAATGGTACAACCAAAGTAATGATCCCAGCTTCAATATATCGGATTACAAACCAAAGCCGAATTATGTAAAGACCCGTAGCCGCGAAACGCATTACTATGCCGACCCGCAGCATCAGACTAAATGGCAGGAAGCCTACTCTTATTCCGACGGAGGTGGCCACGAAATTTTAAAAAAGGCCCAGGCCGAACCAGGCCAGGCCCTCGCTGTACAGGCCGACGGCAGCGTAACCACCATCGATACATCGCCCTCGATCCGGTGGATCGGCAACGGCAGGGTCATCCTCAACAACAAAGGCAACCCCATTAAGCAATATGAACCCTATTTCAGCGCGTCCCCGTCATTTGATGATGAAAAAGAAATGGTGGAGCTCGGCGTTACGCCTATCATACATTACGACCCCATCGGAAGAGTGATCCGCACTGATCTCCCTGATAACACCTTTTCGAAAGTTACTTTCACCCCCTGGCAGCAGATGGCCTATGATGCCAACGATACCATAAAAGAAAGCCGGTGGTATAGCGACCGGGGCAGCCCCGATCCGTTGGGACCCGAACCTACCGATCCGCAAACCAGGTCCGCCTGGCTGGCCGCAAAACATTACAATACACCTAAGATCACCTGTCTCGATTCGCTTGGCAGGCCCTTCCTGACCATAGAAGACAATATCACCGAAAAGATCCGGAACCATACGACGCTGAATATCCAGGGTAATGCAACCAGGTTAGCAGATGCCTATGACCGTACAGTGATGCAATACGAATACGGGATGACCGGCAGGATCCTGAAACATATCAGCATGGACGCCGGCAGTCGCTGGATCATGCATGACGTCACCGGCAAATCGCTGCAAAACTGGGACGATCGCAAGCATATATTTAACTTTACCTATGACAATCTCCAACGGTTAACCACCGCATCAGTAAGATCCGGTGATGCCCCACCCGTTATCTATGAAAAGATCGAATACGGCGAATCATTGCCCGTCGACCAGGCCCGGTCAAATAATTTATTGGGCGCAGTTACCAGGCATTATCAACAATCAGGCACTCACACCAATGAGAAATTCGATTGTAAGAAGAACCTGTTAACCAGCAATACCCAACTGACCACAGACTATAAAAACACCGTCGACTGGTCCGAAACCTTGAACATACAATTAAGCGAAGAGGTATTCACCAGCAGCAGCGAGTTTGACGCCCTCAACAGACCAATAAAAGTCCAGACGCCCTATACGGCGGTAATGAAGGTCAGCGAATTTTATCCATCTTACAACGAAGCAAGCCTTCTTGAAAAACTGGAAGTGGTCATCAGGGGAGACGCGAACAGGACCGTCTTTATCTCGAATATCAATTACAACGAAAAAGGGCAGCGAACGGAAATTTATTACGGCAACAACACGAAGACCGCTTACACCTACGAAAAAGAAACATTCCGCCTGCAACGAATACTCACCACCCGTAACGGCGGTAACGCTATCCTCCAGGACCTGAACTATATATTCGATCCGGTGGGGAATATCACCCAGGTAGCCGATGCTGCACAGAACGAGATCTTTTATGATGGAGAACAGGTAAAGGCCCTGAACAGATACGAGTATGACGCCTTATACCGCCTCATAAGCGCCACCGGCAGAAAACAGGCGGGACAAACCGACATTAACCACCAGCCGCGCAGCGATCTCAACAACAGGAATTTCCCGTTTGTCAACTCCGCCGCCATTAACCCGAACGATGCCCAGGCTTTCCGCAATTATACAGAGCAATATCAGTATGATCAGGCAGGCAATATGCTACAACAACAACATATCGCAAAGAACAGCAGCTGGACAAGTACATTCGAATATGGGAATGACAATAATCAGCTGACAAAAACCACCGTCGGTGACTTCAGCTTCAACTACACATATGACGAACATGGCAATATGAACTTTATGGAGCACCTGCGCCAGATGAGCTGGAATGAGAAGGACGAACTGGCAGACGTTGATCTGGGCGGAGGCGGACATGCCTGGTATATATACGATACAGGCGGTGATCGTGCCCGGAAAGTAATAGAAAGACGGGATGGGACAAGACAGGAAAGATTATATCTGGGAGTTACCGAAGTCTACCGGGAATACAATAACGCCGGTCAGGTGACATCAACCACGGAGTCTCTTCACATAATGGACGATAAAAAAATGATTGTGCTGGTGGAAACAAAGGATGACACAATACCATTGATTCGGTATCAATACGACAATCACCTGGGCTCCGTATCCCTGGAGCTGGACGAGAAAGCCAAAGTCATTTCTTACGAAGAATATTTTCCCTACGGGACTACTTCTTATTCCACTATCGACGCCACACGTGAGGTCCCTGCAAAACGATACCGCTATACGGCAAAAGAAAGAGATGAAGAAAGCGGGTTGAGCTATCATGAGGCAAGGTATTATGCCCCATGGTTGGGGAGATGGACAGCCGCAGATCCCCTTTGGCTATCACAGTTTAAAACGATAGAAAGTGACGACGGCTCGCAGGAAAGTATGGCCGAAAAAAAGGCAGAGAACTTATACACATACGTAAATGCCCAGGTCCTTATTTTAATAGACGACACCGGGCTTGATCCTACAAAAAAGGAAGCCACAACGGCGCTCAAATGGAAAGAGGCCTTTGAGAAAAAACCTATTGTCAATGGAAAGTCTTACGATAGGGGTGGAACGACAAAAGGCGCCACGGCCACGGAAACGCTCAAGAAATATGGTGAAACCACCGGTTCTCTGATATGGAAGACCCCGACGGGGAAAGGCATTTGGATGGACGCGCCTGATAAAAAACATCCGACTGCGGAAGGCACACGATACATTTACACAAAAAAGGGCGGTTGGCTGGATATGTCCCATTTCATGTTCTACGCCGCCCGTGCTCGCATGAGATATGAAGAGCTGGAAGCCAATCTGACTGAAAAATATAATGTGAAAAGTGCTTCTCTCAGTGGGTCGGCAGCAGAGGATGCTGTATCGAATTTTCATGATGAGCTTAATGATGCAAAGAACAAGGCCATCTCTTTCGCAGTTGGAGAAGGAGAAGAACAGGAATATTGGGATGGACCGACTAGTGCTTATAGCTACGAAGATCTTCCATCCGACTATTTCGGAGCTGATTTTGGCGCCCGGTATTTTAACCCGAATTCCAGTAAGACACTTGCAGAACAGGCGTATGACTACTTGCAAAACCTTAAGGCCACGGAGCCGCAGAAAGCACCTAACTGGAATAAGGTGATATCTGGTGATTCCATGTCAATACCTCCCCCATTTGAAAAGAATTATAGTATAGCCCCAATGTATACCTCCAAATAAAAAATCACTCCTTAATTAATCATATATGGACAATATGACATCTCTTGCCAGTCCCGAATTCGCCTATAGCGACCTGTTCAACACTGTAAAAATCCCTACAGACATTGCCCAACAGATAACAAATAAACTGGACACCTACCTACGCACCACCATCAGCAGCTTCTTCTCCAACGCCGATGATGACGTAAAAAAAGCCGTTGCCTTCGCCCTTCCGTCAATCGTATACCAAAACTACAAGGCCGGCACACTTGCAGATATCATCCGGGACCACGTGCTCAAAACTTCGACAAATGCCCCACTAAACGCAAAGATCACCCGGTTCATGAATGGCCAGCTGGATGACGATACGGTCACTGAAGTGCTTTACCTCGATCTCCCCCTGCAGGACAACCCCATCTTCCTGGAAGATCTCCGCATTGCCAGGCTAACTACCTATACCAATGCCGCCCAGCTGGACCAGGCGACACAAAAAAAGCTATTGGACCAAAATATAGACCCCGCAACCCTCGACGACGCATTGCTCGATGAGCTGGTGACCAACAAAGACCTCACCACCGATCAACGGAACAAACTGGACCTGGTCTTACAGCTGGCCAACCTCACCGGCAATAACCCTCCCCTGATCACCGCACTGCTGACCCAAAAGATCACCGGTATTTCGCAGCTGATATCCATGGAAAGGGCCGATTGGGAAAAGCTCCTCACCGGCAATAAGATCATCTTCCCGCCAGGAGAAACTATCGACACCTATACCGAAACGATCTATCATAACATAGAAACAGCCTATCCTTCACAAAGACTATTCGTCCGCCTGACCAATCCATCCACCCTGTCGGATGTCAATCTGCTTACCACCTTGAACCCTCAGTTCCAGAGCGGCAACATACAGATCATCAACGGCGAGCTCTCCGTCACTACCCCCGCCGTCAACCCGGTCACCCCCATCACCAACACGATCAATATAGACTACCCTATAAACCAACCCTCCGATCTGCAAAAACTAGTGGAATTCTCCAACACCTACCGTCCCTTACAGCTTGACATCATCATCAATGACAAAACCCTCAATGCAGAAGACAAAATAGCCAGGATCAACAACAGGACAAAGCTGCTGGGCACTTTCCTGAAAAACAATCCAGCTATCGACATCCGCTATACCGATCTCTTCAGCGACCCGGATGGACTGAACTGGACGGATATTTCCACCACGGATAAACCCTTACTGAGGAAACAGCTACTCTCCGCCCAACGCATGATGACCCTGGCCGATAATACGGACGACCGTCATGCTCTGCTCAAAAAAGGCCTGGACTCCGCCGCCTCGGTCACGGCTCTCTCCGAAACAGAATTCGGCGAAACGATGGGCTTCGACCCGGTAAAAGCCCAGACGCTGCACCAGCAATCCCTGCACACAGCTCAAACCGCCGCCCATTATTTCCAGGCGGTACACGACACATTGAATGGGAATTTCAAAGACCGCGCCATCTCGAATATCGACCCATCCATCGTCAACGATCTCAAAAATGTCGATGGCATCCGCGATCTCTTCGGACCCCAACACTATTGCGATTGCGAAGACTGCAGGTCCGTGCTCAGCCCCGCCGCTTATTTTGTCGACACGATGGAATTTATAAAGGAACATATTTCCAAACCTGTATTTATAAAACCAAAGCGCACCGATAGCTCATTGTATCTAAAGAACAGGCGCCCCGACCTGTGGACCTTAAAGCTCACCTGCGCCAACACCAACGAGCTGATACCCTACCTCACCATCGTGGACGAGGTCCTCACCCGCTACATCGGGCAGAAAGTATCCGGGAACGTATATGAAATGCTTAGCACTTCCTATGATAATGATTCTTTCCACCTCCCTTTTAATTTGCCGCTGGAAGAATTGAGGCTATACCTCACCCATTTCGGGACGACGCTTTTCGACATACTTCGTCTTTTAAAGCTGGATGATACGCATGTCTGGTGTGAGCAGCTCCAGCTTTCACAGGAACAGTTCCAGATCATTTCCGGCACCAATACTGGACAAGGCCCCTTCAAGATCATGAAACTGCCGAACTCCAATGCTATCCCGATAGATGATGTCACAGACTCAACCCAACACCTGAACCAACGGGGGTTCTTAAATATCGCAGGGATTGCCAGGAATGAGCTGACAGACCTGCTGAGCTCTACCTTCAACCCGGTAATAAAAAATATTACGGTCGAAAAACTAACCCTTGGCACAGACAACTTCAGCTATACCGAAGCGCTCGATAATATCACGGACGATGTGCTCAGCTACATGCAGCGCATTACGCGGCTGTCGAAAAAAACAAAATGGTCGTTACCCGATCTGGATGCCATTTTGACAGCGCTGGCCGGCGGTGGGTTTATTACAGCAGGAAAATTGGATGACAAGGCAGTCATATGGATAGGCAAGCTCCACTATATAAAACAAACATTAAAATTAGAGACCCCCGAACTCTGCTCGATGGTGCACCTGATGCCGGTGTCTACCACCTATCCCATCCCACCCGGCAAGAGCAGCGACCTGAAGCTATACGAAAAGATCTTTGACCTTGCGGCAATCTTCGGCGTGGCTGACCAAAACACGGGGGCGCTGAACACGACGGTAAGTTACCATCAGCGCGCACTGAACACCTCCGATCCCAATGACAATACCATCGACCCCATTACGCATTTCCTCCTGGACGGCTTAGGCATCGCCGAATCGGAATTGCTGCAGCTATTCACCCTGCTGCAGTCCGACATGCAATTCGATGCCAATGGCAATACAACCCTTGACAGGAACAAGCTTTCCCTTTTATACCGCCATGCTAAGCTGGCAAACAAGCTGAACCTGTCCGTCACCAATTTTATCGATACACTGGATCTGGCATTCGACCCAAACACAAAGACGATAAAACAAATAGACCAGGTATTACAGCTCATAGATCTCACCCAACAACTAGCCAACATCACCCTCACTCCCGGACAGATTATCTTCATCACCACCGGGGCGGCAGGTCCCAACACCGCCTACACCACAACCCTCGACGACATTTCTTCAATGGTAGTCCCAATCGCTCAATCTACCGATACCGACAAGCTCACCCAATTTAAAACCCGGATCAAAGATCGGTTCAGCTTATCGGATGATCTGTTAAAATACCTGTTCGCCTGGCTCAACACAGACACCAGCGATCAAACCATCACCACTGCATTGAATACGACGATCGCCGACAATAAGGCCAGTAATCCCTCCGCCCTGGCACCCTTGCTGGCCATCTTCCATTGCCTCGAGCGGCTTCAGCTTTTACTGCTCACGAACCTGAACCTTACAGAAACCCAGGTAGGATACATCACCGCTCATCCGGACCAATTGGGCATAAAAGACCTAAAAAACCTGGCGCCGGCAGACATCCTCAACCTGAATTATTATCACTCGCTCATCACAAAGGACGACGATGCTGAAGCAACAGTTGAACAAATACTTTCCTCGTATCAGCCAGGGGGTAAATTCAACGGCACAGGCATAACAACACTCGCAGTCTATTATGAAACAGACGAAACCAACGCAAGATCCATTATCAGCTCATTCAACCTCAGCGCAACAGCCATCGACGCACTCCAATACCTTGAACGCCTCTTATCCTTCTGCAAGCTCCTGGGCATCACCGGCACATCCCTGGTCAAGCTGGGAGACAGCTCCGATTACCATTCCATACAAACAGCCCGTACCATTGCGCTGGGCGCATTCACATCGAAATATCCCGATGAGACCGAAAGAGATCAGAAGTTGGAACCCTACACGGATAAGATCAATGTTGCCAGGCGGGATGCTTTATGCGAATACATACTGGCAAAAGAGACATCGTTCTATTTCAAAAATAAGAGTGAGCTGTATGATTTCTTTTTACTGGACGTGGAAATGAGCGGCTGCTTCCGCACTTCACGCCTGGTATGTGCCATCTCAAGCCTTCAGCTCTATATGACCAGGGTGCTGGCCAACCTTGAACAATCCATCGATGCTACGATAAATGTGCTTAGGGACATGCCAAAAGACGGGTTAAAAGATTTCAAAAAGGAATGGGAATGGCGGCAGAACTATCGCGGGTGGGAGGCCAGCCGGAAAGTTTTTCTTTATCCTGAGAATTACCTGGAACCCGAAGCGCTCGATATAAAAACACCGATCTTTAAAGAGCTCGAAGACGAATTGCTGCAGGCAAAAATAACGATGGACACCGCTGAAGCCGCCTACAGTAACTATGTTTCAAAATTTTCCGCCCTGGCTAAATTAAAAATAGCGGGGTCTTTTTACGATGAAGACACCAAAACATATTATTTCTTCGGAAGGACCCTTCAGGACCCGGGACAATTGTATTACCGCACCTGGGTGAACAAGCAGCAGTGGACACCCTGGGAGTCGATGGATATCGCCGCCTCCTCGCAGCACGTCTCAGGTGTAAAATACCTCGGCAGGACATTCGTGTTCTGGATAGAGATAAAAGAGAATAAAGAGACGGATTTCCAGGGGGGACAAATGATGGTGGTAAACATCAGCTATGACTATACCCTTAACTATTCTTACCAGAAGGAGAATGGAAAGTGGCACGTGATACAAAAGCTCGACTACAATGAGACGGATGACCTGCTCGGAACCTTTTTTGCCAATGTGCAAAACGTGACGGACGGCTCGGACGACGGCCATAACAAATATTCCGACATGGCTCAACTGGCATACATGGACCGTTTCAGGGCAAATAAAATTTATTCGGATGTAAAAAATGGAAATATCGTTATTGAAAATTACTATACGCCTACGCTGCTTATCCCCAAGGGGACAAACGTGGTTAATAAAGAGCTTGACTTGTTCCGTAATGCCGTACATTCGGTGGGAAGAAATAAACTCAGCACCTATGATGAAACGCTTTATTTGTACAGCAATTCGAAGATAGGAGAAAATTTCGGCGTTAAGGACACGGAATCATTTTTGGCCTCCGGTCCAAAAGACAGCGGTACCCTGGCGGGCATCGATTACCGGCTCATCACAGACAAAAAACAAGGTCTCACCCGCCTGACGGGATCATTTACAGATGCAGCTTTCCATCCTTATCTTACCCTCATACAAGGGACAAGGGATAGCTTTTATTGCCGCCTGGGGAAACAGCAATTCCTGATCTATGGCAAACATGCGTTTTCCGGTAGCAGACGGATAAAAAAGATGATCCGCATCAGCACTTCCATGCCGGATACCTTCGGCAGGATCCTGTTCAGCTATGGCATCAAGCAGTTGCTGTCCCTCAATACCCAGATGAAGACGGAAAAAGAATTGAACCTGCAATTCACCCATCCCGCAAAATTGCATCCCCCGTACTCCGACACGGACCATCTGGACTTTGACGGCGCCCACGGCAATTATTTCCGGGAAATATTTTTTCATATCCCCTTTCTGATTGCAGATCATTTAAACAGCAACCACCGGTACAGCGAGGCAAAATGGTGGTACGAAAGGATCTTCGATCCCGGCGCGCCGGAAAGCAAACTGGATAAAAAGCCCGCGGACAGGAGCTGGCGTTATATAGAATTCCGTAACGTCACCATTGAAAAAATGAAAAAGGCTTTGACGGATAAAGCCGCGCTGGAGCAATACAAATCCGACCCTTTTAATGCGCATGCGATCGCCAGGCTACGGATAGGCGCTTACCAGAAAGCCATCGTGATGAAGTACATTGACAACCTGCTGGACTGGGGGGATAAGCTTTTCACCGAATTTACGATGGAGTCGGTGAATGAAGCAACCATGCTATATATGCTGGCGCTGGACATCCTGGGGCGGCGCCCGAAAGACACCGGTCCCTGTAACATCGCAGACGAAGACACCCTGACCTTTGAAAAACTGGCATCTTCGATAGACAACGATGCTGAATTTTTGATCACTCTGGAGAACTGGAGCGCAGGTCATAAAGATCAGGTGGAATATTCGCAGCTCCAGGTAAGCCAATACGTCAACGGCGCCGGTACAGCCAGGCCCCAGCCGCAGAATGACGATACGACTTTCAGCGACCTTCCCTATCCCATCGACACCGGGCTGGCGACGGCAAAACAAAGCAAACCTGCTGTCAATTACAGACTATCGTCCTACAAAGAGACCAGCGACGCCATCGCCTTGCAGCAACAGGCCATTTACGAACCCACCGTGTCAAAAAGGCTACCCGACCAGGTCATTTCCAGACAGGCATGCACCGCATTTTGCGTACCGCCAAATGATAAATTGCTGGGATATTGGGATCGCGTAGATGATCGCCTTTATAAGATCAGGCACTGCATGAATATAAAAGGCGTAAAAAAACAGCTGGCCTTGTTCCAGCCGCCCCTCGATGCTCAATTGATAGCGAAAGCCAAGGCAGAAGGATTGGACCTGGGAGATATCCTGGCCGCATTACAGAGACCGCTGCCGCCCTATCGTTTTGTCTATATCATCGAAAAAGCAAAACAGTTCACCCAGACCGTTCAAAGTCTGGGATCAGCCTTGCTCAGTGCATTGGAGAAAAAAGACATAGAACAGCTAAACCTGATACGCACCTCCCACGAAAAGGAAATTTTGCAATTGACCACGCAACTCAAACAGGATGCGATCTCGGAAGCAAAAGCCCAGGAGTCGGCGCTACAGTCGCAATTGGACAACGTGCAGATTAAGATCGATTATTACAGTGATTTGATCGATAAGGGGCTGAACGCCTGGGAATTGACGCAAGAGTATTCCAGGATGGTGTCCACAGGCTATTTGGCCCTTGGCAGCATTGCTGATCTGCACTCGTCTCTTTTATTCCTGATCCCTGTAATAGGAAGCCCGTTCTCGTTAAATTACGGAGGAAGAGAATTGGGCGCCAGTGGCAAAAGTCTCGCAAACAATTTCAAGGCAACGGCCACGGTAGCCGAATCAGTCGCTACCTCCGCAGGGATTATGGCAAGTTTTCAACGCCGTGAAGATGAATGGCAGCAGCAATTGAAATTGGCTCAGCAGGAATACAAGCAGGTGCAACAGCAGCTGGCAGCCGCCGGCTTCAAAACAAAAATAGCCGAAAGGGACCTCCAGGTCCATCAGAGAAATATCGAACACAACAAAGAGATCAACGATTTTTATAAGAACAAGTTCACCAATCTCGGTATGTATAGGTACCTGACCAACACCCTCACCCGCCTGTGCCGCGACGCTTATAATATCGCTTTTGACATGTCCCTGCAGGCAGAGCAGGTATACCAGTTTGAAATAGATGACGACAGCAATTTTCTTTCCCCTGATAACTGGCAATACAACCGCGCAGGCCTGCTTGCCGGCGAAAGGCTGCTGATGCAATTGCATCGCATGGAAAAAGCCTTTACGGAGAATAACAAACGCACATACGAGATCAACCAGTCTTTTTCGCTTGCGCAGATAAACCCGATTGCCTTGCTGCAACTAAAGCAACAGGGGTCATGCGAATTTACCCTCCCGGAAATGCTATACGATGTCGCTTATCCAGGCGGGTACCGGCGGCTCATCAAATCAGTAAGGCTCACCATCCCCTGCGTAGTAGGGCCTTATACCAACATCAGCGCCAGGCTGACCTTGCTGGATAGCTGGGCACGGAAAAAAGACAATCTGACCGCAAATCCCTTGAGTGATGCGAAAGACAAATTAAACATCGCAAAGAATACTTCCATCTCCACGAGCTCTGCCCAGAATGACGGCGGTCAATTCGAATTGAACTTCAGGGACGAACGGTATCTGCCTTTCGAAGGGGCAGGGGCCGTCAGCTCATGGAGATTGGAATTGCCCGCCCAGTTAAGGTCCTTTAATTACAGTACCATCTCCGATGTCATCGTGCAGATAAGCTATACGGCAAAAGACGACCCGGATTTCAGGAAAACGGTGGAGACCAATATCGTGAACCTGGTCACAAATTATGCCGCCACGACAGGGCTCCCAAAGCTCTTCAGCATGCGTTACGAATTCCCCGATGTCTTTTACAGGCTGCTCAATTCTACATCGGACGCTCAAACCGCAGAGCTTGAAATACTGCAGTCCCATTTCCCCTATATGTTCTCGGATAAACAGATCCTCCTCGCCGGTATAAAAGTTTTCCTGAAAAATATAAAAGGAAAAACTATAACTACCTCCGGCCTGACGGTAAAACTGAATGAATATTCCATTTCTTCCTGGACAGATTTTCCCCAAAATGATCCATCCGATAACAAGCTAAAGGAAGGTGATATCACTGCGGCAGGAAGCCCTGTAAAGAAATGGACCATCGACGGGGGGAAGAATGGCTTAAAGCCGGAGGAGGTGGATGATATCTTACTATTGATGACATATAGGATAGGGTGAAAAAATCCCTGACCGGCGGTACCGGTCAGGGATTGGGATAATAATAGGCGGCCTAATGGTATGGAAAAATCAGTTGATCTATTGATGTAGTGTGATGGTCGGCACCGTCGTGGTCTGACCCGTCGTCACAGAGATGTTGGTAACCGTTGTGTCCTTATATCCATCGCGTCCCTTGAAGTTGATGGAGTAAGTTCCTGTCGGCACATTCCGGATCTGGTAACCACCGCCGTCCCAGCCGGGTATGGCATAGAGCGTATCGCTGCTGCTGTAAGCCGTGATCAGCGCTACTTTCCTCTTCGGTAATGCTACCCCCTTGATCTTCGCCTGTGCCTGGTCGTTAAATACAACGATGTACGGTTTCAGCAGGTACTCCCCGCTCCAGAAGAAGATGGACCGCTCCAGGTTGAAGTCGAGCCACAGCTTGAAGTCGTTGCTGCTGGCAGCGGATACATCCACACGACGCACATTGATGGTGAAATACGGATGGGGTCCGAATACTTCCAAAGGATAGTGGGTCACACTGTCCGTATAAACAGTGTTGTCGGAACCCAGGGTAATCTTCACTTTCAGGATCTTGCCGCTGGGTATCAGCCCGTTGGCCAGCAGCGTGTCGGCGCCATTACGCAGCTGCAGCAGATCATATACACCAGGCGTAATGCTCAGCGTATCCCAGAAGACGGATTTGTTTTCCTGGGACCTGTGCCATCCACAATAGTTGTCGTCCCATTGATCATCACGATCGCTGTCCGTCTGCTTGGCGCCCGTATCTACCAGCACGGCCACCTGCCGGATATCGATCAATACTTTGGAAAATGGGATCGGGTCATCCATCATAAAGATGGAAACCTGGGATTTTCCTGCAGGGATGTTCGGATTGCTGCTCCCGGAATTGTTCTTGTTGCACGCAAAAAATACAATCGATGCAGCGGCGGAAATGCCGAGGGCAAGCCACTTGGTTACCGTTTTCATGTTTGTGAGGTTTTATAGGTAGAGATACTGCATCGTGATGCTAAATGGTTGCCAAAAACTATTCCAATACACGTTATTGACCCGTTAACCAGGCGCTATAACCGATGTTCAATTTTAGCATTTGCTTGTAAACCACCTAATTGCAAATTTTTTATGTGGAAAAGTTGACCGAAATTTGGAAATATCAAATCTCCCTCCCTATCTTTGTGCCAGTTCTTAACACATCTCTTATCAAGAAAGGCTGAGGGAAATGGCCCGATGAAGCCTTGACAACCTGCTGATGCGTAACTGCTGAAAGTAAGGTGCCAACTCCATCCCGATGGAATATCGGGACAGATAAGTCAGACCCGCTTTACAATATTCAACCACCATATTCAAAGCTCTTCTGACTATCAGAAGAGTTTTTTTTTGCCCTGAGCAGGAGAGACTCGCTCTGATGTATTCTCTTGGTAAGTGGTGTCGCTGGACTCAATTATTCAAACTTTAAAACTTGTTTAATCATGGGAGCGACAACACAACTCATTCACAGCATTCCTGTAGATCCACTGACCGGCGCCATCTCTGTGCCCATCTATCAGACATCTACCTTCGTCCAGGAAGCACCTGGCGTAAACAAAGGTTATGATTATGCGCGGACAGGAAACCCCACCCGCGCCACACTCGAAAGCCTCGTTGCACAACTGGAAGGCGGACACACAGGCGTAGCCTTCGGCAGCGGCCTGGCAGCCATCGATGCCGTCCTCAAGCTGCTGCAATCCGGAGACGAGATCATCGCCGTAGACGACATCTACGGTGGCGCCTTCCGGCTCTTCGAACAGGTGTACCGCAAGTTCGGTATCGACGTAAAATACGTCGATACCAGCAACACTGAACACGTCTTCAATGCGCTGACACCAAAAACCAAACTGATCTGGATCGAAACCCCCACCAATCCGACGTTAAAGATCACGGACATCGCCGCTATTGCAAAGATCGCCCGCGCTCATAAATGCCTCCTGGCCGTAGACAACACCTTTGCCTCTCCCGCTCTTCAAAAACCGTTGAGCCTGGGCGCCGACCTGGTGATCCATTCAGGTACCAAATACCTGGGCGGTCATAGCGATCTCATCGCGGGGCTCGTGGTGACAAAAGAAAAAGAGCTGGGAGAAAAGATCAGGTTCCTGCAAAACGCCAGCGGGGCCATCCTCAGTCCATTCGACAGCTGGCTGTTGATCAGGGGTATCGAGACCCTGCACCTGCGTATCCGTCAGCATGGGGCCAGCGCCCGCGCCATCGCGGCCTTCCTGGAACAACATCCTGCCGTCGGCAAAGTGTTCTATCCGGGTCTGCCGACTCATCCGGGACACGATATCGCAGCCAGACAATCCAAAGGGTTCGGGGGCATCGTCTCTTTCACCCTGAAAGACGATACGGAGCAGGCTGCCAAAGACTTCGTGACATCCACGGATCTCTTCAAGCTGGCTGAAAGCCTGGGCGGTATCAAAAGCCTGGTATCCCATCCCGCAACGATGACTCATAAAACCATACCTGCCCAAAAGAGACGCGCAGCAGGCGTGGCCGACAGCCTGATCCGGTTGTCCACAGGACTGGAAGACACGGAAGATCTCCTGGAAGACCTTCGCCAGGCCCTGGACAAAGCCCTGCTGGCGGCAGCCCCCGTTCGTTCTGAAGCCAATACCACAACACCGTCGGGACGGGCCTCGCAGCCGGACGGACGCGCAGGACAACCGGTAGGAAAGGCGCTGGCGACAGCGTGACGCCTTCGGGTATATTGCCGGCTAATTAAAAAAAGTTTTTATGAGTAAACATCATTTTGAAACACTACAGCTGCACGCGGGTCAGCAGATAGATCCCACCACCAAATCCAGGGCGGTGCCCATTTATCAAACGACCTCCTATGGCTTCGACAGTACGGAGCATGCAGCCAACTTGTTTAAACTAAAAGAGTTCGGCAATCTCTACACCCGTGTCATGAACCCCACCACCGACGTGTTCGAACAACGCATGGCGGCATTGGAAGGAGGCGTGGCAGCGCTGGCCACCAGTTCGGGTCAGGCAGCTCAATTCCTGGCGCTGAACAACATCCTGCAGGCAGGAGATAATTTTGTCAGCACTTCCTATCTGTATGGAGGCACTTACAACCAGTTCAAAGTGTCCTTCAAAAGACTGGGCATCGACGTGCGTTTTGCAGATGGCGATGACGTGGAAAGCTTTGTTCCCCACATCGATGAAAATACAAAGGCCATCTACCTGGAGACTATCGGCAACCCACGGTTGAACATACCCGACTTCCAGCAATTCGCCGCCCTCGCAAAAGAGTATGATCTGCCATTGATCGTCGACAATACCTTCGGCACCGGCGGGTACCTTTTCCGTCCCATCGAATGGGGCGCCAACGTGGTCGTGGAATCCGCTACCAAATGGATCGGCGGTCATGGCACTTCCATTGGCGGCGTCATCGTGGATGGAGGCAATTACAACTGGGCAAATGGCAAGTTCCCCCAGTTCACGGAACCTTCGGAAGGCTATCACGGTCTGAAATTCTGGGATGTGTTCGGAGAAGGCAATCCCCTGGGTCTGCCCAATATCGCCTATATCATACGTGCAAGGGTTGAAGGTCTGCGTGACTTCGGCGCCTCTCAAAGCCCTTTCAATGCCTTTTTGCTGTTGCAGGGACTGGAGACGCTTTCCCTGAGAGTGCAGCGCCACACGGAAAATGCACTGGCCCTGGCGCAGTGGCTGGAAAGGCATCCGTTGGTAGACTTCGTGGATTACCCGGGGTTAAAAAGCAGTCCCTATCACTCCCTGGCAGCCAAATATCTGAAGCACGGCTTTGGCGGCATCCTGAACTTCGGGATCAAAGGCGAGAATACGGCCGCGGCAAAAGCCAATGCAGGCAAGTTTATCAATTCGCTGCAGCTGGCAAGCCACCTGGCTAATGTAGGGGATGCCAAGACATTGATCATCCACCCAGCCAGCACTACGCATGAACAGTTGAGCGGGCAGGAGCAGATCGCCGCAGGCGTGCAGCCGAACCAGATACGCGTAAGCGCCGGTATCGAGCACATTGAAGACATCAAGGCCGACTTTGAACAGGCTTTTGAAAAAGTATTTGCCGGTGAATTGATCTCATAAGGGACAGCCCATATGCAATTCACCCATACCCGACCGTTGAGGCTGGAATCCGGCCTCGAGGTTCCGGCTTATCATCTGGAGTATACGACGCATGGCCAGTTGAATCCAGCCGGTGATAATGTTGTTTGGATCTTTCATGCGCTGACGGCCAACAGTGACCCGGCCGAATGGTGGCCGGGTCTGGTAGGGCCAAATAGATTGTTCGACCCTGCGATACACTATATCGTTTGTGTCAATATGCCCGGCAGCTGTTATGGCAGCATCGGTCCCTCCGACAGGGACCCATATACCGGCAGGGCCTACTATCATGATTTTCCGGTGTTTACCACCCGGGACATGATACGGGCCTACCAGCCGCTGAGGACAGCGCTGGGCATACAGAAGATATACATGGGCATCGGGGGCAGTATGGGAGGACAACAGCTGTTGGAATGGGCCATCGAAGAGCCAGAGCTGTTCACCCATATTGTCGCCATTGCCACCAACGGAAGGCATTCACCCTGGGGGATCGCCTTCAACACAGCGCAGCGGATGGCCATCGAGGCCGACAAAAGCTGGCACCTGCGCCTGGAAGAGGCGGGTGTCGAAGGTATGAAGGCGGCTCGGGCAATGGCCCTCCTGTCCTATCGTGACTACAAGACGTATGAACAGCTGCAGTCACGTCGGGAGGAGCAGCGGGCCGAAGGCTGGGGATGCCTGCATGGGGTGGGACCGGGTATCAGGACTGGAGCGGCATCCTATCAGCGCTACCAGGGGGAAAAGCTGGCCCGGCGGTTTTCCGCCTTCAGCTATTATGCGCTGAGCCTCAGCATGGACTCCCATGACATAGGGAGAGGACGGGGAGGATTGGCGGCTGCGCTGGAAAGGGTACAGGCCAGGACCCTGGTCATCGGCATCGAGACGGACATCCTCTTTCCCCTTGCCGAACAAAAAGTCCTGGCAGAGTTGATACCGGGGGCACGTCACCGGGTCATCTCTTCCCTGTATGGCCACGACGGCTTTTTGCTGGAGTTTGTGCAGATAGAGGAGCTGGTGAAAGGATTTTTAAAGGAAAGCTCCAGGGTGACATCGGGATTAATCAACCATTAATATATATGCAGGGAACCACCTCCGCCTTACGGACATTCAAAGACATCGACCGCACGTTGCTGCAGGCCATACCCAATCCATCCGGGCAGGCCTATGAGGTCAAGATAAAGATCCCGGAGTTCACCTTTTTAGGAGTGAAGGAACAACCGGATTTTGCCGTCATCTACTTAACATTTTATCCGGGAAAAAAGGTTATCGAGCTGAGATCCTTAAAACACTATGTTTTTCAGCTGCGTAACACCATCGTATCGTACGAACGGCTCATCAATATCATCTACGACGATCTTGTGGCCGTCTATGAACCCGAACGACTCCGCATTGTTATGGTATGCAATCCGCGAGGAGGCATCAGCTCAAAGCTCACCATCGACTCGGACTGGAAGGCCAGGGGCGGGCCTGAAAAGTTCAACGATTGGCAACGCATTGAAGATGAATGGGATGTGTTGATGTAAGCTACCTGGAAAAAAGCGGGTATTTGGCATAAAAATTCGGAACTTTGCGGGCCGGTTCACTCCGGGTTCGCTACAAATAAGGAAATAAAAAAGAAAATGGAAACTCACAAGCAGCTAACCATCGGGCTATTTGGATTTGGCGTGGTAGGAGAAGGTCTTTACAAAGTATTACAACAAACCCCTTCCTTAAAAGCCTCCATCAAAAAAGTATGTATCAAACACCCCGGTAAGAAAAGAGAAGCTCCCGCTGAGCTTTTTACCACTGACCGGGATGAGATCCTGAACGATCCGTCCATCAATGTCGTCGTGGAAGTGATCAATGAATCAGCACCAGCCTTCGAGATCGTCTCTACGGCATTGAAGAACGGCAAATCCGTCGTCAGCGCCAGCAAGAAAATGATCGCGGAACATTTACCCGAGCTCCTGAAATTGCAGCAGCAGACAGGCGGGTCTTTCCTGTATGAGTCCGCAGCCTGCGCTTCTATACCCGTCATCCGGAACCTGGAAGAATATTATGACAATGACCTGCTGCATTCCATCAAGGCCATCGTCAACGGCAGCACGAACTTCATCCTCACCAAGATGTTCGAAGATAAGCTCACCTTCCAGGAAGCCTTGTTGCTGGCACAGCAGCTGGGCTTTGCCGAAAGTGACCCCAGCCTGGATGTGGAAGGCTTCGACGCCGCCAATAAATGGACCTTCCTGCTGACACATGCCTATGGCATCGTGGTGGAGACAAAGGACCTCGTGTTCAACGGCATCCAGCATGTACAGGCAGGAGATGCCGCAGTGGCAAGGGAAAAGCACTATGACATCAAGCTCGTGGCACAGGCCAAGAAGCTGGAGACGGGCAAGGTAGCCGCTTTTGTACTGCCCCAGTTCGTCAAACAAGAGGATCACCTTGCCTTCGTAAAGAACGAGTATAACGGTGTGGTGATCGAGAGTGGCTTCGCAGACAAACAATTCTTCTATGGCAAAGGCGCCGGCTCTTTTCCCACTGCTTCGGCTGTGCTGAGCGATCTGTCTGCGCTGCGTTATCAATACAAATACGAATACAAAAAGCTCTATCATCACCAGCCCCATGAGCTGACGGGTGATTTCTTCATCCGGGTATATGTAAGCTTCGATGACTGGAAATACATCCCCCGGGACAGGTTTGAATGGATAGAGGAATGGCATGCGGAGACAGACAGGAAGTATCTGATAGGAGTGATCCATTTCCGTGAGATCCAGCAACATAGCTGGTGGAAGGAGAACAATACTTCCCTGGTGCTGACACCGGAGCCTATCATCGAGGATGTAGAGATCCGTAAGTTGAAGAAAAAGAGCCTGGAACTGGCGGGTATCGTCTAAAAACGGGTGTATCAGGACATATTACGACGTATAAGGGATTACCTATAATCGGCTGTAAGGGGATGAGCATATATTCAGAATCTTTATCAGATATTATGCCTTCCCCTACTTTTTTTTCACCAAGTTTGCTTTCCGAACAACCGAAACCTGACCCATCCGAACTACGAACGCCCCCTGCTGCCTGTCTCTTCGTTAAGGTAATAAGCTCTGGTTGGAACATGCATAGCAATAGAATGATCCTTAAATCATCAAATTGTCAAGCTCATGTCAACCAAATCTACAGCATTGTTCTCAACTCCTGCCCCAACTGTCCTTTTAAAGGAAGTTACATCCGGACTATGTCCCTCCTTTTTGTCGGAATTCCCCGATCAACAGCTTCGGATATCCGTACGTCCATTTTGTGTAGCTACTGATGTGCCTGTCGTATACAAATGGCTGTGCCGGGAATATGCAGGCCCGCTGCTGGCCCGAACCCAGCCGCCGCATGAGCTGGAGGAATCCTACACCTGTATGATCGAGTCGGATTTCGCCCAGCCCTTTATGGGGCTGATCAACGATGCTCCCGTCTGCCAGGTGGATGTCTATAAAACGCAACAGGATGCCATCAGCCTGTACTACGACGCCCGGCCGGGCGACTATGGCATACAGCTGGTGCCGGCGCCGCTGGCCATCCAGCAAAATATGGCCCTTCTCGTAAGTACCTGCCTGGAATATTTCTTCTCCTTTCCCGAAGTAGGCAGGATCATTGCAGACATCGATACCAGGAATGAATGGAGTACTACGCTGTTCAAAAAAGCCGGGTTCCGCAGTGTGCAGAAGATCCAAACTCCTTACAAATCATCTACACTATTCATTTGTACACGGGCCAGCTTTAATAGTATCACGCATTAAAAGAAGCGTTGTCCTTTTGATGACGCCACAGTTCATTAAAAACAGGGCTGTTGTCACGCAGGTATTCAAATGTGCCCTCATCCACGATACGGCCATGGTGGAGGATATATACATAGTCGAAGCGGCCGAGTAAATGCAGGCGGTGCATGGATGAAATGATCGCCTTATCTGCAAAAGCTTTGAAAAGTCCCTCGTAGATCGATGCTTCCGTACGCGGATCCACGCTGCTGGTAGGTTCATCCAGCAGGACGAGATCGCTGTCCCGGGCGGCAAGTATCCCCCTGGCAAGCGCCAGCCGCTGTTTCTGTCCTCCCGAAAGATTGACGCCTTTCTCCCGTATATCTGATGACAATCCCTGCGGTAATTGCCGGATGACCTCTGAAAAATGAGCGCTGTCACACACCTGCATGATCTCTTCATCCGTAAAAGGCAGCCCCAATGTCACATTGTAGGCCAACGTATTTTCGAAGATCTCCGGTTCCTGGGGAAAGAGAGTGACGGACTCGTTGAGCCGTCCTAATTCTTCCGGATGACCATCCACTGTCAATATCATACCCGGCTGTGGCATATACAGTCCCCGCAGCAGGGACAGAAGCGTGGATTTGCCGCTGCCGCTCTCTCCTATCAACGCTATCCGGTGTCCGCGCTTTATATGCAGGTGCAGGTTATGCAGGCTCTGGGCATATTGCCCCGCATCATACAGAGGCTGGTGAGAGAAATTCAGCCCTTCGATCCTCATTGCCTTCCATTGATCTGGCAGAGAGCCCGGGTCATCCGGTCTGTGCTGGTCCTCATAAGCCCTGGTAATACCGGCGGCCGTCTGCACATAGGTGTGATATTGTACGATATCGGTATACATCCAGGCAATGTCCTGGAAAACACTGGTAAACTGGTTCACGTAGGCCAGGAGGGTTGCCAGCCCCCCGATGAGGAACACTTTTCCCGGTACCCAGTGCTGATAGATATATCCAAAGGCGATCATGCCATAGATACAAACGATCAGCATCTCTGCCGTAAACCATTTCCATTCATTGATAACGGCGCTTTTGCGGAAGGGAGACAGGATATTCCTTACTTTGCTCATCAGCCCCGTCTCCATGCTTTGCTCCAGCCGGAGGGTAATGACGGTGATGATATTCGAAAGACTGTCGAAAAGCGTGGCGCTTACGATATGCTCCCGTTCATTCACTTCGTCGAGGGCCTTGACAAAGGGCTTGTCGTACATGCGAATGATAAAGACGATAAAGATCCCCATGGCTACGGCGATGCTCCCATACAGGGGGGAGAAGATGAGGATAGCGATGACGGAAGTAACGAATTTTCCAAGGGCATATACATACATAAACCCTTTGTCGAAAAACTCACGGAGAGCCTCATAGGCTTTCCGCAGCCGGTTGATAGTGGCGCCGCTGTGATGGTCCTGGTGCCACTTCACAGGCAGATGAACTACCTGGTGATATTTTTCCTGGAGAAAATTGCGGCTGAGATGAAAGGCCAGGGTCCGCTCCATCACCCGCGCCGGACCATGGAAACACCACTGGAGAAACTTTATCCCGATGTAACAGCCGGCATAGATCAATGCCCACCGGAGGACGTGCTGCCTGTCTTCCTGCAGCTTCCCGAGAAACCATCCGAACAGGATGGGGTTCATGGCATACACCAGGTTGGCGCAGGCAAACATGACGTAAATAAGGATATATCTTCTTTTTTCCCTGCGGGCATAACGCCAGGCCGTTCGCAATAGAGAGATATAAGGATTTGCCATTTGCAGGGATTGTATTAATTTTTCATCAGAACGGACCGAAGGTTCGTTGTCCGAAGGACAATCATCAGCGTTCTCCGGAAAATGAATTACATTTTCAGAAAAATTCATTTTCCGGTCACTTGGATGGAACACACAAAGTTAAAGAAATATCTGGAGCAGTTTAGCCCATTGCCCGCCCGGGACTGGAAATTCTTTGTCTCCCGCCTCCATCCCAGGACGTTCCGGAAAAAGGACCTCATCCTTCCCTCCGGGACAGTGGAAAATTATGTCAACTTTATAGACAGCGGCATCATCCGCTATTTTGTGCTGGAAGAAGAGAAGGATATTACATTCGAGATAGCTTTTGAAAACTCTTTTGCGACAGCTTACGATTCTTTTCTCACACGTACGCCTGTCTGGTATGCCGCGGAAGCGCTGACGGATGTCTTCCTCTGGAGCATACAATACGACCACCTGCAGGAGATGTATGCCATGACGTCCGTGGGCGACAGGGTCGGGCGGCTGGCGGCTGAACAACTATATATACGGAAGAACAAAAGACAGATGTCTTTTTTAAAGGACAACGCGGAGACGAGGTACCTCAGCCTGATGAAAGATTATCCCCACCTGTTACAGCACGTACCGCTGAAATATCTTGCCAGCTACATCGGCATCACGCCCCAGGCATTGAGCCGAATAAGGAGAAGGATGACGCCCGGAACATAGGACGCCCGGAAATTAACCCAGGTTCATTGACTTGCCCGCCGCCGCGCGCTACCTTTAAATAATGAAGAAAGATACCCCCAGCAAGACGGCCCAATACATGGCCTTGTACAGAGCGATGGAAACAATGCGGCCCCGCAGTAAACGCCTCTTCACCGACCCCTATGCTATTCATTTTCTTACGCCGGCTCACCGGCTGCTCTGCAGCCTGGCATTACTCCCGCCGGCAGAACGTCTCTTCTACGATCTCATCCAGCGCAGGATCCCCGGTGCGCTTGCTTCAGGGCTTGCGCGGACCCGTCTCATCGACGATCTGCTGGAAACCACCCTACAGCAAGGAGCCGGACAGGTCATCATCCTGGGAGCCGGCTTCGACACACGCAACCTGCGCCTCACTAACCTGCAAGATCTCCCCATTATCGAAATAGATCACCCCGACACAGCCCGGCGCAAACTACATACCCTCAGCCGTCACATAAAAACACTTCCAAAGAACACCCGTTATCTATCCATTGACTTCAATAGCCAAAGCCTGGAAGACCTGTTCAGACAACAGTCCATCGACCTTTCCATCCCCACCACCCTGATCTGGGAAGGCGTTACTAACTATCTCCAAAAAGAGGCCGTCGATGCCGTGTTTGCCCTGGCGCGAAAATTCGCAAAAGGCTCCTTCGTCATCTTCACTTACATCGATAAGCAGGTTTTGGAAAACCCCACCCTGTACTATGGCGCCATGCGACTTATAAAAGACCTTGACGCCATCGAAGAGCGATGGACCTTTGGCTTCCGGCCGGAGGAGTTGCCCGGCTACCTGGCTGATTTCGGACTGCAACTGCTAAAGGATGCCGGCGCAGCAGACTACAGACAGCAATACATTCCGGAAAGAAAAAAGATATTAAAGGGATATGAATTCTACAGGGTAGCCATGGCACGGGTGGATAACGCTTCCTGAAGGATGGTGTTTACTTCTGTCGCATGCGTCATGATCAGTAAGTGACCGGCGCCCCGCACCTTATGGCTGGGTCGGGTAAGCCCGATGGGGAATACCATATCCCGGGAACCATGGATATGCCACAGCGGCTGGGGCAGCTCTTTGTTCTCCCATTTCAGTACGGCCCGCATAGCCCAGATGAGAAATTCTTCGTCGGCCTCTTCGATCATCTGCCAAACCAATTTTTTATCCGCCCTCGTCTCGCGGGTAAACCATCGCTTGGCCGCGGCCGCGCTCTTAAAAAAGGAACCCGGCAGTACCTTCAGCAACCCCAGCCTCGTCCCCAATGTATGATAATAACCCGGCAGCTGCGTGGACACGGGAATAGACCCGATGATGACCGTGGCCGCTGCCGGGTGAAGTTTGGCGATCTCTACAGAAAGGATGCCGCCCAGCGATACGCCCACCAACGCAAAAGGTTGGGAAGTGTCTATCTGGCCGGTAAGCCTGGCCGCATAGGCAGAGATCGATTCGTCTTCATCGGGCTTGATAAAATCCACGAATTCCATCTTAAACCCTTCCGGCAGACGGATATGTTTGAATAATCTCCTGTCAGCGCCCATACCGGCAATAAAATAAACGTTCATTGCCCAAAAGATACGAATTCTTTCTTCATACAGCCCATTTCCTTCGGCCTATGGCCTGCCCACGCCTCAATCATTGAGAAATTCCATTCCCTCGATCGTATCCAGCCTTGCAATGATGCCCCATCCGTAGAAATCATTGGCTACACCAATGAGGATCTCATTGTCCCCCGCTTTCAGGGGAAGGGAAAAGCTGGCATTCTCTATGGAACACCTCCCGTCCGGCTCCTTGCGGATGGGGTCCATATAAATATTCTTGTCCACATAATCCAGGTGCCCATTGACAAATACCCAGACTTCATCGCTGAACCCCAGGCTGACCCGGCGGGTCTGCGCGGTGGCTACCCTGATTTTTTTCTTTAGCCAGACGTAACGGCGGCTCTGCGATTTCCCCAGGCGACGGGTAATGTTCACCAGGCCGCGACGCTCGGTCGTTATCTTTTCCCAGGCGCTGCCCGGAGCCAGCGTATCTGCAACCGTCAATTCCCTTCCTTTCGGCAAGGGCATCGGCTGGCTCATTTTCCAGTTTAGCAGATACCTTGGATCCTGATGAGTGGGGTCGAAGCCTTCGGCCGCAGGCAATCCTTCGGTCACGCCCGGCTTGATCACCAGGTTGGCTATTGTGCCAAGACCGTCAAAAGCCAAACTCCCTTCCATCTTATTCCCCTCCAACCTCGGCACTTCCAGGGAAGGACGGTTCATATCATTTACATACACCAGCATCTGCACCCCTGAGATCACCAGCTTGATGTGGTTCCATTCCCCCTTTTTGAAATTCGCAGGTCCCTGGAACCAGGGCAGCATATCCCAGAGAAGCACCGTATCCATGATCGGTGCATATTGGACGGCATCGATGACCCGGGGATTGCCTGCATACCCCGTCCGCAGATAGAAATACTCACATTCCGCGTTGCTTTCTCTTCTAAAATAAATGCCGTTAAAACCCGGGTCTTGCGGGTCAATGTCGAACTCGATGGTGCCGCTGGAAAAATTCACGTCCTTCGGCACTATTTGCTCTCTCCTGGCAACGATCTTCATGGCCGGGACACCGTTCACATCCTGGAAGGTGACTTTCCCCGGAGAGAACTCCCAGTGGTCGGCCGTCATGGGGATCTTTAATACAGGAGGCGTTTGGGATTTGTTTTTCTGACCAAGGACTGCCGTAAAAGGCAAAAGCAATAAGACAAAGATCATTTTGTTCATGTGATACATTTTGAACAAAACTGAGCAATCCGGCAGACACCGCCTGTTCAAGCCCTGTTCAAAGACATTCAAGTGTGTTCATATCCGCTCCATCGCCGGATGGGTGGGCGACCAGAATTTCCACCAGGGCCTGGCGGCGGCTTTTTTTGCAGGCGGGGCGGACGGAGCCTTGGTGAATTTTGAAAAGGGCGTCCCGAACATCAGCGCATTTTCTTCTCCCGAAGATATCTTGACGCCCAGATGCCGTTTGGCAACTCCAAACGCGAAGTCCTCCATCAGCTGGTCTTCCGTAACGGCATGCGTATGTTCCTGCTGCCGTCTTTCAAAGAACCGCCGGCCTTCGATCACCCGGGAAGAGGCATAGAGGGGCTTTTCCTCCTCCAGCTGGTCGCCATGTTCGAGTATCGGACCGGAGGCCACAATCCGCTTAAAACGGAGTTTTTTACCATCCCGGACAAGGGAATACAGATGATAATTAACGCTACTGTGACAGGCCACGGTCAATATTTCGCTGCCGGGGAAAAGGGCTGTCAATATCTGTTCATACCCGGCCAGGGTCACCGGGTCGTCAGTAGTTTCCAGGGAAGTGGTCAGCAGGTAATCTTCGCATATAACGATATTGTCATTATAGTACCCTATGCTCACCGATTTGTCCCCGGGATAAATGCAGCTATCCATCGTCGTGGTCTCACTGAAGATCAGATCATTGAAGTTCAGATACTCCAACAGGGCCCCTTCGGGCAACAGCATGGAAGGACGATGGATGATGATCATGGAGGCTTTGTGACCCATCAATGTGCATTTAGTTAGTCCAGGTAATAAGACGCAGCTCCCGGACGGATGTTGCATCTTTTCGCCGGGAAGACGATAAAAAAATGTTAATGTCCACCCTAAAAAAATATTTCCGTAACTGGATGGTTTCACATAAATTTGTAACAGATCGGTTACAAATACCCATGTACTTAAATTTCCTGCAATTATGAAGCACGAACCATTTGTCATTGAAAGAGTCTACCAGGCGCCGGCAGACAGGGTCTGGCAGGCAATCACAGACAAGGATCAGATGAAACAATGGTATTTCGATATTGCCGCGTTCCGGCCGGAAGTAGGCTTTGAGTTTCAATTCGAAGGCCGTAATGAAGGACGTGTTTACCTGCACCTCTGCAAGGTGACGGAGGTCGTGCCGGGGAAAAAACTAAAGTACAGCTGGAGGTATAAAGGGTACGAAGGTCTGTCCTTTGTCACTTTTGAGCTTTTTGCCGAAGGGGACAAGACAAAGCTCAGGCTGACACACGAAGGCCTGGAAACCTTTCCGGATCAGCCCGATTTCAGAAGGGAGAATTTCGAGGCAGGTTGGACGGCGCTTATCGGCGAGCTTTTGCCAAAATTTTTGTCTCCATCGGCTGCTTAGTATCTATCCTTTCCGCCAGTTGGCGGGCCGCTTCCAGCGAACCCCTTAAATATGTCACAATTCCCCCCTATGAGTGCGGACGGGGGGCAGTAAGTTTGCAGGGATGAAACTTTACAGGCATGGTAGAAGTTTTCAAGACCAATGTAATTCACAGGATGCAGGCCATTATGCTGATAGAGCAGATCCACAAGACCTTTACAGGATATAGGGCCAATTTTGACCTGGATGATTGCGACAGGATCCTGCGGGTGGCATCTGTAACAGGGGCCGTTGAAGCCTGCCGGCTTATCCAGCTGCTGGAAGAACGGGGATTCAAGGCGGAGGTCCTGCCGGGATGATGCGTATCTTTACAGTAAATACCACTGTATGTCATCGGCATCCGTTCTTACCGTCTCCCGTAAAGAAGAGATCACCTCGGGTTTCTTACAGCTCGTCGATCAGCATTTCGATGACCTGATGCACGGGCGTGTCGACCACCGTTACTCGGCAAATGACTTTGCAAAATTGTTGTTTATCCATTCCAGGCACCTCACCAATACCGTAAAGCAGACTACCGGGAAGTCTCCCTGCGACTTCATGGAGGAACGATTCCTCAATGAAGCTCAAAAGATGCTGAGAGAGACTACTTTATCCATCGCCGACATAGGCATGAAGCTGGGCTGGAACGACCCTTCCAATTTTACCAGGTTCTTTAAGAACATGTCGGGCCTCACCCCCCTTCAATACCGCAGGAATAAGAATCTGAAGTAGTAACCATTTTTAAGGGTGTGGTCCATTCTATCTTTGTCCTGTCAATTTTAATCATCAAAAAAATATTTATGGGACAGACAAAGATCGCCCTGGTCACCGGCGGCAGCCGTGGGCTGGGGAAGGACATGGCCTTGCGCATTGCTGAAAAAGGGTTGGATGTATTGCTCACTTATCACAGTAAGAAAGAAGAAGCGCAGGGGATAGTGGATGCCATCGGGAAGCTGGGCAGAAAGGCAGCTGCCCTGCAGGTGGATACAGGGAATACCAAAACCTTTGACGCCTTTTTCAGGGAAGCAAAAAATACCCTGAAGACGGTATTTGGCGCAGAGAAGATCGATTTCCTCGTCAACAATGCGGGCATCGGTATACACGCCTCCTTTGCGGAGACCACCGAAGAGCAATTCGACGCTCTCATGAACATACATTTCAAGGGCGCCTGGTTCTTTACGCAAAAAGCCTTGCCGCTGCTGGCTGACGGAGGCGGGATCATCAACATCTCCTCCGGTCTGGCCCGTTTTAGCACCCCGGGCTATGCCGCTTATGCATCCATGAAAGGCGCTATGGAGACCTTGACAAGATATCAGGCGAAGGAATTGGGTTCCCGGGGTATACGGGCAAACATCGTGGCTCCCGGCGCCATCGAAACGGATTTTGGCGGCGGTGTCGTACGCGACAACGCCCAGGTTAATGCTGCCCTTGCTGCCAACACCGCCCTGGGCCGGGTAGGTCGTGCGGAGGACATCGGGGGTGTGGTAGCCTTTCTTTGTACGGATGACGCCAGATGGATCACGGCTCAGCGTATAGAAGTTTCAGGCGGCATGTTCCTGTAACTATCATTCCTTCGGCTTGAAAATGATCATAAAGATTTCTCCTGGCCTGGTCAAACGGTCATATAGCTCTGTCGGTGCGACCTTCACTTCCGCCGGCGCCGCCTTCACTGCCTGTACGTTCACGCTCTCGGCTACCAAAGCCGGCGGCGCCTCCTCCGTGGCATAGAATGCGTTGGGGTTATCCCCTGTGGCGGCATGTATGAGGGTATCGAAAACAGGTTTCACCTTGTCAGGGATCCTTATGCGCAAATTACCTCCCAGCGTGCTACGTACTACCAGCTTGACGGGAAGTCCATCCTTCCATTGGAGGAATGCTACTTCAAAGCCGCCCCTGGCCCGGATACCGGCAATGCTTCCTTCCTGCCATTCGGCAGGCAGGGCTGGCAGCAGGTGCAACGCGCCATCCTGGCTCTGTACGAGCATTTCCGTGATGCCGGAGGTACAGCCGAAATTACCATCGATTTGAAAAGGGGGATGTGCATCGAATAAATTGGGATAGGTGCCACCCCCTTCTTTATGCGTGCCTACAGGTGAAAGTTGATCCCTTATCAGCTTGAGCGCATGATCGCCGTCCCCGAGTCGGGCCCACCAGTTCACCTTCCACCCCATCGACCACCCCGTGGATACATCTCCTCTTTCCAGGATGGTGGTATGGGCGGCGGAGAATAATGCCGGCGACCGATACGGCGTAATCTGATTGGAAGGGAAAAGTCCATAAAGATGCGAAATATGACGGTGATGATCATCGGGATTGTCCAGGTCCTCCAGCCATTCCTGTAACTGGCCATACTTACCCACCTGCATAGGCGGGAGACGCTGCCGTATAGCCAGCAGGGTATCTGCAAAAGCGCTGTCCTGGTGCAGTACATGTGCTGCCCGGCTCGCCGCGCTCAGGACGTCGAATATGATCTGGTTATCCATGGTAGCGCCTGCCGTGATGGATACCTCAGGTCGCACGGAGGGTGAATTCTCGGGAGAAATGGCAGGACTATTGACCAGCCAGTGATGGGTAGGCTCTTCCACCAGGTGGTCGGCAAAGAACAGGGCAGCGCCTTTCAGTGCCGGGTAAATGCCTCGCAAATACGTCTTGTCACCGCTGTACAGATATTTTTCCCAGGCATGCATGGCAAGCCAGGCGCCGCCCGTAGTCCACATCCCCCAATAGACGCCATCCACCGGACCTGTGATACGCCAGATATCCGTATTATGATGGGCCATCCAGCCCCTGGCCCCATACATTACGCGGGCCGTCTCCCGTCCTGTCACCGACAGATCCTTTATCATTTGGATCAACGGTTCATGCATTTCGGGAAGATTGTCCTTCTCAGCAGGCCAGTAATTCATCTCCGTATTGATATTGATCGTGTATTTCGCATCCCAGGGAGCATCCATGCGATCGTTCCAAATACCCTGGAGGTTGGCGGGTTGGCCCCCAGGCTGGGAGGAAGATATAAGAAGATAGCGACCGAACTGGAAATAGAGGCTGACAAATTGAGGATCGTCGGCTTTTGCAAAATTGAAAAGACGGACATCCGTCGGAAGGCTCACCTCCCCGACTGTCGACGCTGTGTCGGACGATAGACTCACTGCCAAAGGAGGTGCAAAAGCCGGTCCCAGTTGCAAGCTCACCCGGTTGAAATATTTCTGATACACACTTACATGCCCGCTCAACAACTGCGCATACCCCTTTGGAAGCGCCCCGTTCAAAAATTTCCTGCACTGACCGCCCGCATCGCCATGAACATTATGGTAATTGATAAAATTCGTACCGATGGAGACATAAAGCGTAACCTTATTCGCCTTGCTGACCGTAAGCATACTGTCCCTGGCCTTTATACTGCCCCCTTCGGTAACGACTTTCACAGCAGTGACAAATTTCACACCTCCCGGCACACCTTCATGCCCCCCCGTCATTCCCGACAGATCCAATTCATTCTTTCCCACGATCCGTACCGTACCTTTTTGCGGCGTATTCATCCGCACAGTAAAGGAAAGCGCCGCCGCTTTATCGGCGCCGAGACGTATGACCATGACCCTGTCTTTCAATGATGTGAATGCCTTGCGGGTAAACGTTGTACCGTTCACCACGTACCGGCTCATCGTTGTGGCCGTGGACAGATCCAGCTCCCGGTAATAATCGGTATATGCCTCATGCCCCGGAAAGGATAAGAACAAGTCCCCCACTGGCTGAAAGATCTGGCCGTTGGATTTTCTGGTCACGACCTTTTCCTGCGCCAGCGCCTGCGCTTCTTTTTCTTTTCCGGCGAAAATGAGCCGGCGGATCTCCGGCAGCGCCTGTAATGCGTCGGGGTTGTCGTTACGGTTGGGATTGCCTGTCCATACGGTGGATTCGTTCAGCTGGATATGCTCTTCGGCAGGATTGCCATACACCATGGCGCCGATGTGCCCATTACCCAGGGGAAGGGCGCTCGTCCATTTTTCACCCGCAGGGGCGGTATACCAGAGTTTCATCGTGGAATCCTGGGCGTAGGGCGAAAAGGGTAGGAAGAACAATAATATGACAGGCAGCTTCTTCATTGGTGGTGTTTTATATGCATAATAGCCACGAATGTAGATTTTTTTATCTTCGGTGGCTGAATATGCACTTGTTAAACAACGTCATTGTCCTGCTGATATTATCGGCCGGCGTCATTGCCAGCATCCGGCTAAAAAAACTCACCGTACCCGCGGCCGTCACGGGTGGTGTGCTCGGCTGGCTGGTGTTCGCAGGCGGCGGCTATACAGGTCTGGGAATGCTGGCCGCATTCTTTGTGCTGGGGACGGTAGCCACGGGATGGGGACATCGCCGGAAGTCAGGTCTGCCGGCAAATGCAAAGGGAAAAGGTACTATCCCTCAATCCACACGTACAGCAGGCCAGGTCCTCGCCAATGGGGGAGTCGCTGCCCTGGCAGGATTGGGCATTCTCCTCTTCCCTGCATACCGTATCCCGTTGGAGCTCGCTATGGCCGGCAGCCTGGCCTCCGCGACAGCCGATACATTGAGCTCCGAACTGGGCATCATCTATGGCCGCCGGCATTACAATATCCTTACCTGGAAGCCCGACGTTCGGGGGAAGGACGGCGTCGTCAGCATCGAGGGAACGCTCATCGGTATTGCCGGGTCAGTCGTCATCGCGCTCTTATACACAATCAAACATCCTGCTCTCCGGGACATCGGGATCATCATCCTTTCAGGCACCATCGGCAATATGACGGACTCCATCCTCGGTGCAGCCCTGGAACGAAAAGGTTATATCGGGAATGACATGGTGAACTTTCTCAATACGTTAGCGGCGGGTGTGCTGGCAGGTGTTTTGATTATAGTAATTTCAAGAGCTTGAAGAGCGCCAAGCTACCTATATACAATTTTTTTACAGACCCCGGTATCCCATAATGTCCAATATAGACTATCGCCATATTTATGGGTCAAAAAAACAATATCGATCCTGTTCTTATGAAGCGGCTTTCTTTCATTTCTCCCATATCCCGTTTCCAACCCTTTGCAAAATGTCAAAACATACCCTGAGAATGTAAGGTCATTTAGCCCGTCTTTATTTATATCAGTATTGTTAAAGTTCAACATGAACGGGTCATAACACATGCAGTCAAGACTGCTGTTATAAACTGGTATTCCGTCATTACAATAATGGTCGTCGGAAGAATTGAATATTTCGAAAAATCGCCGTCCCTTTTTATCATTTATAACGTTGAACACGGCAAAATACCCAACGCCTTTATTTTGAGAGCTTCCTCCAATCAGCATTGCAGTGTCTGTCTTCTTAATTTTCATCGGCATTAATGTGTCTAAAAATAGTACCGCAGCTTCATGAACCTTACTGTTATATACCAGGTAAGCTTTTTTTCCCACAACTTCGGGAAGCGCTTCGGAGAAGCGGATTGAATAAATATTAGAATGTCCTAATCCGGCAATGTTAATATCCTGGTAGGAGCTATTGAAAAAAATATCCTTAGATTTAAAGCCTTCAAAATCGGAGGCAAAGGATCCGATCAGATATTCATTTAATTTATCTCCCTGACGTAGATATATACTATCGAAATTAACAAACATCCTCGTTTATCGAATATCACCTGTCGACACCGTATCACGAGCAGATTGCCCTTTTTCCCTTGACCCCATATTACATGATGGTAAGATAAATAGTATAAACAGAAGTTTTTTCATTCCTTTCATAAATGTAAGCTTCACTCCGGGATTAATACTTGAAGACTCGCCATAAAAATCATTTTTGGACATTGGGATCAATCCCTACCATTTTATAATCCTCTTTTCTAATCTTATAATAGGTTTCATTACCCAGTTCAATATGACCATCTGGTTTTATAATAATATATGCAGGATTAGATAACTCCTTTGGATCAGCCTCTTTTATTTCCTTAACCTCTCCTCCCTCTATGGTAAATATATAGGAAGTCTCATTAGACCCAGCAGTGACTATTTTACCTCCTTCTACAACCGTCCGAGAGATGATCGTAAAATATAACTGGTTTTTACTAAACGGTATTTGCCCTTCAGAGCATATATTCCACGCACATCCTCGTTCTCATTATTTTTAGGTGTTCAAAGAACTGCTAACCCCCTGAAGATAATGGATTCTCTTTTCAATTGAATAAAAAAAGTCATGTCCAGAAGTATGCCCAAGACTGGATTGAAACTGGATCAATAAGGCGTTTGAAGATATTTTGAACCCTATCGCTAAGACCCTAGATATAACAACCGATTTTTTAATGAACAGTACGATGCAGGATAAATACGCAGAAGCTATCAGTGATGAAGAACTGCTCTCTCAATTCCGTAAAATAGAAAAGCTTCCCGCAGAAAAAAAGAAACTCGTCAAAGAGTTTCTCGATGCCTTTATTTTCAAGGCAGATCCGCAAAAACAATTGGCACCTTAAAGACCAGTCCGACTCAGATTTGATGCAATCTTACTTCCTTTTTTCAACCAATCGATAAGAATGGCTTGGCGACTGAATCTCGTAAGCATAATTCTTGCCAACACCGCTAGGTTCATACCTTGCCTTATACTTCTTTTTATCAAGATCATATATGCGGAGAATATTAAAATAATCTCTTAGCCATTCTCTTTTAACCTCAATGTCATAGTTATAGGCGGCTTGGTTTTGGCCTGTATATTCGTAATTGATAAATTTCAGCTTTACCGCTTTTGAACTATCAGACATTAGTTTATTGTAATCAATCTCTGTAAGCGACAAATTCCCGGGATAATAGCTTGCAGCAATAACCTCTTTTCCCCTTTCAGATACCAATTCAATTTGCAGAGACAAAATTGATCCGACGGCTATATTATCATTAATAACGATGATAAAATCAAGACTCTTTCTGGCATCTTGGCCATAGATCTGCGCACATATTAAAAAAGCCGTACACACTGATACAAAATACTTTTTCATAATCAATTTTTATCTAACAATCTTTTCCACTGCTTTCTTGGTTAAGTCAATTATTGGATTTGTATTGCGATCATAAATGGCAATTCCAATTGGTCTGTTTAGAATGTTTAAAGTTCCATCCGCATTCTTCGTAACTGAACTTAGTTGTCCTAAAGGTCCAACTATTATATTCCTATTATACTGCTTAAAAGTTGTTTTATCTCCTCCTTCACCCGAAGGCAGGTCGGCAGATTGCCCGTAAACCTTGTCACCATCAACTTGGACTTTTATTGGATGAGAGTGAATAGAGGCTTCCACATCATTTGTTGTAGTACCTGGAAGCAACTCTGGCAATTTATCTGGCGCAGTTGATACACCACCCTCAATTGTCGGCAATGGCCCTTCAGGCCCATTTTGCACAAAGCCGGTTTTCGTTACAATTGAAGACTCCTCTTTCAGACCGCCATTATCCTCCGTTCTTTTAATTACTGAGAGAGATTCTTTTAGAACTGCGTCAGACGGCAATTCAACCGCAGAATTAACATCTTTAACTTGAGTTGTTCCTCCAGCCTTGTTGGTTCTTTCTACAGCTTTTGCCTGATCCTTATTTGTTACAACATATTTCTTTTTATCGTCAACGCCGTCGGTTCCAAGATGATTTCCCTGTTGATCATAAAAGTCTCCAGGAACCATTCCATCAGGATCAATAAATCGAATGGGATTATCAAAAGCATAGACATATGGAGAAACGGGCTGCTCGTTGAGCGACCTGTGAGATAAAAATAAGCGACATTAATTACATATTATTAATCATTCTGGCGTAAGCACCTCTATAACTTTTTGATCTTTGTCATAAACTATGTATTCAAACCCTTTCCTTAATTTGGCTATTTCATGTATATATCTGAAAGCCATTTCTTTATTATCGAAGACGGCATAGACTTTTTGATTAGTTGATGTTGCCAAAAAATATTCAATATCATATACATGACCTGTACTTGATTCGGCCCTCAATATCGCAACCTGAGAACCAGATAATTTTGGAAAATCTTCCATTATGAGGATTTATTATTGATTGGGAAAAACTGGATTTACCTTCGCACCCCATATTGCTGTTTGCAATAGATGTTCCTGCTCATTAACAACTTTTCCAGGAGATTGCTTTAACGCTACACTTTTTAGACTAGGACTTTTTACAACAGAGCTAGCTGGAACTGAAGTTTCCAGAACAACACCAGCGCCTTTGGGTCTAAGTGCATAGTTAGTAGCTACTTCACGATCTGCCGTCCAAGAGACATATGGACTCATAGTATTGCCTGCATTATGTTCCAAAGGGGTTGAACTTCCTCCTCTCGGAGAAGCGTTACCCTCCAAAGCCGCTTCGTATCCTGGATGAGATTCGTTTACCCCTCGATAAAGTGTTACCATTTCCTCAGAAGATTGCTGTGTAGAACTCATCGCTTGTTCTGTGATTACAGCGCCTTCTGAAGCCATTGCTTGGGGAGAAGGGGTAATGGGTACGCCACTTAAGTCACTTACAACTAATGGTATACCAAATTGAGGTTGGGTAAATAAAAGGAACGTTTCTCCGCCTTTAACAGCTGCTATCTTGCCAGCTGTAAGCGCGCCCTTGTCAAAATCCTGTGCAGCTTGTTCACCGCCTTTCTTTGCTGCATCTTCTCTGGCTCTGAAGTATTCCCAAGTAATGGCTAGATTTGCCTCCAAACCCTCTACTTCGACACTATTAATCACTTTGTTTTCAGAAAAAGCATATGGGCTATTGTAAACATATTTATCGGACAGAGGATCAACCGACCAGAACCTTCCTACCTCCGGATCATCAAAGCGATACTTGAATTCGTACATCTCTAGGCCGCTGCCATCTACAAATTCTTTATTCTGTAGTTCTTGCTTTTGGAATCTGTATTTATTCTCCGCATACCCACCCTTCAATGCCTTATCCGATATCCCTGCCATTGTTAGGCCAAACGGGTAATAATGCGTCTCTTCCAGCATCGGACCGGCATAATGGATTACACTTAGATTATCAAAGAACACGTCCCAATTCGGGGTAGCATTGCTGACATAAATATACAAATATCCGCTGGTTTTCACTTTAAAAGTAGTTCCCAGCGGCGCCTGTAATCCGCCTCCTGCCGTGGTCCCTGCAGTAGCTACCTGTTGTGCGCCACTCTGTCCATTCGCACTGATATAGCCGAACTGATTATTCAACAGTATCCAGTTCAGATAGGCATTCGGCTTGCCGCTCGCATTACCGTTATTGTTCGTTATAAAACTGGTCAGCGCTTCTGTCAAAGGGGTAGAGGGACCTGTCAGATCACTGAACGACCCGTGTGTCCCTCCTGTAGCAGAGACGATCCCTGATGCCAGGGCATTAATAAGGTCTGAGGCCGACAACTGCTGTCCGTTGGTCGCTGACGTGGAATTGAAATAATAGTTGGTCCCAATGACCACCGAGTCGCCACTCATGACTTTCAGGATAATGGCGGGACCAACCTTCTGGCCGCTGCCATTCACCCGGCTTACGCTGTCGTTCTGGATGGATGTGCCGTCATTCACTGGATAGCCACCGGTGGCGGTCCGCGCATAAGCCGTGGCTGGTATATTATAAAACAGACTGTTTTCTGTGTTTCGATTGACACCCTCCATCGTGGCCATATACTTCGCAGTATCTTTCTGCTGGCTCAACACTACCCGGGTGTTGCCCAGATGGTCCTTCTCGAAGAAGTCATATTCCCATCTATAGCCGGTTGTTGCATTGGTATATTTGTGGAAAGCCCATCGGGCGCGCCCTTCTTCGTGGCTCAGGAATTGTACGGTGTCATTCTGGTAGACCATCCCTCCAACATAAATGGTTTTGGTCACTTTTTGAGGGGATACGGTAGTATCTACCACCTGCTTTTGCAGCTTATTGCCCGCAGCATCATACCAATACTGAATGCTACCCTTCCCATTTATCTGTATCTGTAATGGCAGGTTCAGGTAGTTATAGGTAATGCTGGTTATCGACTTATTCTTATCTGACTGCAAGTTCCCATTGTTGTCATAGACATAATCTATTACTGTGTCCTTTGTAGTGGGATTATAATGAAAATCTCCCAGTTTCGAGTTCTGATCATTGGCCGTGTCATAGACCATCGACAGTTTATTACTGTTGAGCTGGTACTTGTACCGCAATTGGTCAATGGGAGAAGCCCCTCCCAGCTTGAATCCATATTGCTTCATACCCAGGATATTCCCATTAGCGTCGTAGCCAAGATTATTCACCGTATAATTGATAGAGGAATTGTCCCATGATGATCCGGAGGTATTTTGCAGGAAGTTAGCAGCCGTAAAGCGATTTACATTGTCATAGAGAAAATCATATTTCCGGCCTATCCCATCTCCCGCGCTCTTCCAGATCGTACCGCTGATATTCCCGTTAAAGGCTGAATTGGCATAGCTCGTCGTACCTATGGCAGCAGTAGGCTTATCATAGGCCAGCTCCATACCAAAATAATGGTTCTCAGCGCCTGTGAGATACTTTTTGTTAACCTCCATCAACCAACCCCGGACATTGTAATCATAGGTCAGGTTGTCGAGGCCGTTGCCCAGGTATTTAGTCTTTAACCGACCCAGCTCATCATATTGCATGCTGTCGATCAGCTGGTCAGTAGCCGCACTGTCGATATTTTTATACACCGACTTTAACCTGCCTGCCTGATCGTAACTCAACCGGGTGTTGATATAATGCGTCTGCGCATTGTTACCCATCTTCTGATGGCGTAGATATGATTGGAGCGGTTTGCCGGAAAAATCATATTGGGTGGTGGTAATATCTATGCCACCTGTCCAGTTGTATTGCTTCGTCTGTATCGGCCTGCCATGGTCATCATAGTATGTGCCCGTAAGAAGACCTGTGGCATCCCAGCCCCCGGTTTTCATACCTGTTGTCAAGGTCGACTGCGTGAGAGGCTGGGGATAAGGGTAACTGGAATAGGTCGTTGAAAAGCGGTTATCATAGCTATTATCCTTACTGCCATATGCACCGTACCAGCCACCCCAGGAATAATCATCATAATAAGCAATAGTCTGTACATCCGAAAAAGCAACTACTGGAAAGCTTTGATTGAGCGAATATAATGGGAATGTGGCTGTCTGATAATTCTCAAACATCGCCATATTCTGCGTATTAAGATACGCCTGCATGGAAACCTGGGTATTATGGGTACCATCCAGATAAAACCCCGTAACGATGGGGCGGTTCAATGCGTCATACTTAGTAAACAACCACTTACTTTGCCCCCGAAGAATAGCGTTCTGGTTTAATACCAGCCTGTCCCGGGAATCATAGATCATCCATTCCTCATCGGCACCGGGTACTTTTTTAATGATCAGATGTTTTCGTGCATCATATTCATATCGAAAACAAAACTCAGCAGTAACCTGCGAGCCACCGGAATTAGCAAAATTCCAGCCATTGGCTTGCAGCCATTCTACTGCTTTGGGCTGCATGACAAAACGGAGGTTATCCACGCTATCGTAGACATAATAAGTACATAGCCAACCGCTGTGGCCGGCAGCGGGGCTGTTCCATAGCTGTGCTTTCTTCAGGATTAACTGACCTTCATTGTTCTTGTATTCTATCGTCTGATGGCCTTGTTCATCAGTGACAATATTTTTATAGAGTTTGCCGTCCCCGTACATGCCCGTGGAAACAGGATTTGAACGCACCGTGTCTGCGATGTTCCATTTCCGTACGCTATCGCCGGCCATAGCTACTAAATATTGCTGTGTAACTCCACGGCCGCTGCCCACCCAGCTATTACCGGGGCTATAGGTCGTCAATGTCCTATTAAGTGGGGAGGCTTCATAATTGATCTGAGTATAGTAAAAATACTCTCCTTGTTCATATAAAGGGCCGCTGGCATTGAAAGTACTGTAAAAGGCAGCCATTTCCTGGAAGGGATTCATCTTGAAAAGGCCATCGCTAACCGCCAGATTGCTACCCGTATTATTGGCAGGGAAGCCGAAATACTTAACCGATTCCTTTCCCACAGCATCATAAATGTTGGTAGTGACCATGTCAAAGCCGGAAGGACTGGCGCCTTTTATCACTGTCTGTATTGTTCTGCCCAGCCCGTCCACGTAAGTGGTCGTCTGTCTGGCTTCCCGAATGGTATTGAGATTGGATGAAAGACTGGTATCATCGCTGAACGGTTTAACTGCATCCCAGACGGAAATATAACTCATGTGCCCGGAGGTGGAATAAGGATAGGGTATCTGTTGCGCTATACCGTTGCTGCAGGAAAATAGAATGGCAACCAAACCCAGTACACCCCACTGTTTACGGAATATTTTTAATACATAGTTATTCTGTTGCATCTGGATTTATTTTTTATAGCGTACTTGAATAGCGACCACCGGAGGTTGTTCGACGGGTGGCGGTCCTGTCAGCAGGTAAAACAAGCAGCTGCCGTCAATGTAAATATAGATCCGCCACATACGGTTGCCTTCCTTGTAATCTATCACTTGCGGCACAGAGGGACTATACGTGGGAGAGATCAATCCTACCCTTGTCTGAGAGGACCACGCCGATGTATCTGTATTGTTCCTGTATAAAATAAGCTCCAGCTGAACACTGTCATCCACCTGATTGAGGTACGAATAATAGCTGGACCATCCTGAAAGGGAGTCCGCTGTGAATGGCAACGTATCTGTTTGACGTCTGAAGGGAAGCTCTTTGCCATTTTGTAAGGGGGCCGGAAGGGCAAATACACTCAACATACTAAGCTGTACGATCATCACTAAAAATATCTTTCTGCAATTTTGACGAAACATAGATGCTATTTTATAAGGCATAAGAAGTATTGAGTTGCATGGGATACGCGCTGGTAGGTACCGGACCGGTTATCAGTTTTATCTGGATAAGACCGCTGGGATTTATTTGCAATGACCATGTACGACCGGATTCAGTGGCTGTGACTGCTCTGACGCCGGATGGCAGTGCGTTAAAACAGGTGGCCGCAATGGTCCCGATGGAAATGTAAGAATACCATCCAGTAATAGCACTGAAGTTGATCGGCTGTATGATCAACTGAAGGTCGATCATGTTGCTGGTTCCCGGATATACATAGGAATGAATAATGACCCAATTGGTCGCAGGGGTCACATATCCCAGGGGTATGGCGGGTATACAGACAGACCCATTGGCAATGGCATAATCAGATGCATGGGCCGCGATATCATTGGCCGCATTCTGATTGGCATCCCACTGTGAGGTGGTAGCACTGAACTTGCCGGCAGGATGCGTAAAGTAAACATTTGATCCTTGCTTACAAGATCCGCAATCGGTGCGGCTGACAGCGTTGGTCACTGCGTCGCTGTAAAAAATATTGGTGTGGAAAGGCTGTTGTTCATAGTTATAGCTGAACTTCTTTATGTAATTACCGTCTTTATCGATGATATCCTGCAGCCGGCCAATGTTGTCATACACATAACTGGTGGCGATGCCGGCAGGATCGACCTGGGAGGCAAGACTCCCGTCTACGTTGTAGCCGAAAGTCGTAACCAGCGACTTCGACAGGCCTGTCCGCAACTTGTTCAATTCAGTCAATATGGCGGCACTACCTGAAGGCATATTGATAATGCTGCTGTTTAACAAGGCATTAGCGTTGGAAAATGACGCGCCAGTGATCTTGGCCACCGGCCACCGCGTACCATATCCCCAGATGTAGGATTGCAATGCATCGTTGGTCTTCTGGAATTCCAGTAGGTTACCCGATGTGTCATAGCTGTTGTAGGTGATCCTGGTTTCATAGGCCGTACTTTTTGTTTTTGTCTGTGTGCTGGAAAGTGCGGGGAAATTCTTGCTCGTAAACAAGGCGTAGGTATTCTTACTGCCTTCCTGGAAATTTCCGTTGATGTATTTGTCAGTGGTGATGGGAAAGCCTGTCATATGCCTGGTTGTCATGGCGGAGAGCACCGGATCTGCAGTGTAATTATAAGGATAGGTAAAACGCGTCTCTTTCGTATCGCCGGTGCTGCTGGTCACAGATTGGCTGGTAGGGTAGCCATTGTTGTCAAATGTATTGACCGTTTCAGTCATCAGTTCATGGCCAAGGCTATCGTAATAATGATCTTTGATGTCCGTATTCCTGAAATGATAGCAGAGGTTGTAATAGGCGGCAAGTCCGGAAAATTGATAGTTCCCTGCGCTGCCCGCTGTGCATAAAGTCATATCAATGAGGAAAGAGCGCACATAATGATTGGTATCGTCCGCAAGACGGGAATAGGTGAATTCTTTTTTCCGGACGAGACGATTGGCCGCGTCATAACTATCCTCCTCCAGGAGCCTGCCGCGTTCGAATTCACGGTTGCCAACCGGGATAACTGGAATGACCTGTGCCTCACTGGTTACCTGGAAAACATACTGTGGGGACATGTCCATATAGTACCCCCAGTCATGATTGCTGTAGGTATAGGTTTTGTAAGAGCCGTCCTGGTTCCTTTCTATCACGGACCTATATCCCACATGTCTGCCTGCAGAAACCGAAGAAGCCGGGACAATAGCAGCCGAGTTCTCATATAGTTGGACAAAATGCGCACCATTGGGGGTATGCACATCAAAGTTCCAATCGTATTTAGGAAGATTTTCCAGGACGCCATTTTGATAGGTATACCCTTTTGTCAGTGTATTGCCCATGGCATCGTAATTTGCTATGAAAGAGAGTCTTGCACCACCCACCAGCCCGGTGCCGCTGAGTGGCAAAGGTTGTGCAATGGTCATAGTAGTGCCAACCACCGTCAATGGCTTCACATACGTATTGCAATTGTGATTTTCGAAATAAAATTTCGTCTCACCCCCGGTGGGGTAATGTATTTTGCTGATCAGCCCTCTTAGAGACAGGCCCGCCACAGGCTCACGGTATGCATATAGATCGCTGATGCCGGTGTAAGCATGTGTCGAGGATCTGGGCAAAGGATTACCATTTGAAAATCCCCAGTGATCTGAGATCTCCGTCAGGTAAGCGGGCAACGTAGACCCCTCATAGGAAAACGACCATGTTTGCGGATTGGCGCCGTCTACAGCAGATATTGTGATAGAATTCAATTGCAGGCGCGTATTGACATTTTCATAATAATTGAACCTGACTTTTTTCCGGACTAGCGCCGTGCCAGGTTGACCTATGAGATCATTGGAATAGCTGATCCTGATACTGTCCAGTTTAAGCCAGATATATTTGGAAGTATTGTAATCGGCATTGGTGCGCACGGCATCGGCAGGATTGCGGGTAAAATAAGGAATATTGCTGGTCATATCGGTGCCTGGAAACCCCGAAACCAGCAGTGGGCTACCCGGTAGGTTGCCGCTTTGGTCCCTGCACAGGTCGTAATAGTTATCAAGCGTATATTTCAGATCGTTGCTTTTCGAAGTAGCAAAAGAAATATTGAGGTTTTCTTTGGGATAAGTGATATTGGTCAGATATACAGGGGAAAGCATGGTCCCGGAAATCCCTTGCCCCTGTGTTAAGGTATTCATTCCTGCGCGGGATAAAAAGCTGCTGCCACTAGCATCACCGCCCAAACATGATTTGTTACTTTGGTAGTAGACCAATGAAGACTGGTACGGTCCCCGTTCATAAGTAAAGTCCACCGATGGACCGGCAGGGAAGGCAATATTGACCAGATACCAGCTGGTGGCCAGCGCTGCATGTGCCAGGTCCCATTCAGGGGCGGTCATACCTACAGAATACTCGATAGCACCCGCCGTGCCAAAAGTATATTGCACACCCTTGTCGTCAGTGATAACGAACTTATTAAAGGTAGGATGTTGATGGCCTCCATTACCGATCTGTATGAACGGATTGATAAAATCCCCTGGGGTGAAACTGACCTTTAAGAACCTATCCGACTGTACTTGCCAGTTGCCCAGGTGATCCAGGTAGAATTTTCCGGAATATCCTAAAAAGTTAAAGGAGAATTCATCCGGCTCGAGATCATAAAAGCCCATGTATTGCTGTGGGTAGGAGGAAGGCAGTACATACCAGTCCGGGGCATTCAAATAATTGTGTGAGAAATAATAGCCGGTACCACTGGCAAGGTCTGATCCTGCCAGGGTTATGCCGTCGTTGTATTCATCAGGTAATCCTTTTACTGTACGGGTAATAGCACCTCCGGCATCCAACGACCAGTTGAATCCCACCCAGGAGGGGTGCAGGTCCGGTCTGAAACCGGATGCATGATAGTTGATGCCGATGGGTATATCTATATAAGGTGTATGGATCGTATGGATAGGGACACCGATACTTGGCGTCCCGGTGAAAAGGGATACCGGCACCTCTCCATATAATCCCAGACTTGCCGCATTGGCCGTGGGCATGGTAGGTGATACAGGTTGTACATTCTGCCCTAAGCTGTACATATAGCAAAAACATGAAAGAATAACGAATACCTTTGCTCTCATATAAAGAAGCGATTTGAATTTTAAAAATTATACCCTATCCGAAATATCACCGCCTGCGTCCTCGGCACCTGCTGATAACTAAGAAAATCCCACAGCAGTTGCACCTTCGTCTTCTTGAACACCCGGCTCTTCATAGATACCGTTTTCGTCACGCCAATGAGCCCGCTCTTCGTCCAATCTTCCCAATTCCTCAACTGCTGAAACCTCGCAAATGGCGTTGTATGATTCAGCTCCATACCGCCAGATGCTGAAAAGCTACCTTTGATCTTTATCTCGATGAAGGACCGCAGTCCTGCCCCCTGACTAGAAAATGCAATATGTTGAATACCATTGCCCCAGCCCAGCTTGTAGCTCAGTCCAACACCAATGGTGCTGCGGTCAGTAAGCTTATATCCTACCGACAGGCCGAAATCCGATACCGTAGGGAAAAAATAATTGTTGCGGGTAGTCTGAAAATTCGTTCCATACTCGAGCCGGCGCCAAAAGCTTTTTGTCTTTTGATCGTTTGGCTTAAAATTGGGCATGTCGATGTCTCCACTGCCGGCGCCGAGTTTGCTGAGCTTATCCTTGTACCCATCCAGTTGCGACTGCGCTGACTGAAGATTGGCCTGCAAAGCCGCCTGCCCGCCTGCCCCACCCGCCGCTACCTGCTGGTTGATAAGGGATGCGACCTGATCGCGGGTCTGCAGGCCGGCCAGGGTGGCCGGGTTGCCATAATTTGCAGGAAGGCTGAAGAGACCTGCCAATTGTGAGTTTTGCTTCATGAATGCCTGGAAAGCAGGCAATTTATTCAGGAAGGTGAGCGCTTCTTTTGTAAGCTTGTCCGGATCGTTCAGCATTTCCTTGTATTCCTTTACTTGTTGGGAATAGTAATATACGTCCTGGTTGAGTCCCTGGTAGTCTTTGCCCAGGAGATTGCGAAAATTCGCGTGTTGCTGAATGTATTGTGAAATCTGCTGTTTCCGCTCACGGATATATTCCTTTACCTGATCCGCATCATGCATTTTTGCCTGGAGGGATTGGAGTTGCTTTAAGGAGGCAATAGCTTTGGGGTTGTCTCCCATGAATTTAAGCATGCCCTGCAAGGAGTCCGTGTAAGCCTGGTATTCGCCAGTGAGCCCCAGGCTACTCTTGCTGCCTGTGTCATTGCCCAGTTTTTGCGCCAATGCCATATATCGTTCCGCCGAGCCGGCAAATAGATTCTTTGCCGCGGTGGAATCAACTTTGTACAATTTTTTCCGGAGACGTTCTTCCCACCTTGCCATTTTTTGCAAATACTTCTCCGTTTGGCGAGTAAGCTGTTCGTCCAGGCTGGCTGTCCTGTTTTGTATCCGGCTGAAGAACTTGAAGGGAAAGTTGATGGCAGCTGTAGTCTTGTCAAGTTGGTCTTGAGCAAAACAGGGATAAGACAGGTAACAGAACAGCAATAGGATTGCGGTCCGGGGTCCTTTCATGAGAAGCCAGTTTAGGAGTTAACGCATAGCACAGCCATACGCCTACGGTCAGTTACTAATCATTGCTATTAATCAGAGTGTGGGTTGGATTGGGAAAGGGTAAGGAATTACTAAGAACGAAATAATAGTTTTTTTTAATAATAATCTATAGTTGAACGAATATTTATTTTTATAACATCAGTCAGGCGCTCTACTGCAAGCCGGCAAACAGAACATTGCAGTTCTGCTTATCACATGAAAAGTAAAGCTACTTTCATCAATTATGTAGTATGAGTTTACCTGCGTGTTCATATTGCCAATAACTGTGTCGATTTTTCTGATAATCGTGTAATATATCCTGCCAATCAGCGGTACATTCATGGCCACACATTCTGCACGCAAAAATTTTTTTAAATACATCGAAATCTTATGTATATTTATCTTATGCTTTTGCGCCGCAACCATTTCTTCCTCCTTCTGCTGCTGATCTTCATCGCCCCCATCGTGGCATACAAGGTCTGCTGGCTGGCCTGTTCCGAAAAGACCCTGGGTGTCATGTGCTTCACAGATCACCCTTCCGACGCCCGTATCGATATCCCAACCAGCATCTGGGGAGATACGCTCGCCTGGGCCTTGTACCCATTCCTCGTGATCCTGGTGCTCTACCTGACACCCCAACGGCTGCAGCCCCTGATCCCTGAAAAAGCTCATATCCGTCTGACCATAAAAAGACCATTTATAAAGATCGAATCATCAAAACCTGCATACCCATGACCCATCTCTACCTGTAAAAACAAACACTATGCAAATTGAAAAGATCATGAACACCGTGTACTCATTTGCCGCCGGAGTGGTCATCTTCGGCGCCTGGGCCAAGTTGGAGCACAAAGATTACGGCAGCCTGGCCCTGACGGTAGGCCTGCTGACAGAGACAGGTATCTTCTTTCTATACGGCTTGTTGGAATGGAGCAAAAACCAACAACAACCAAACCAGGCTGCCACAACACCACCATCCGACACCCGGCCTTTCCTAACCCCATCCGTCGTACAACCTACCCCCGCGCCTCCTGCCACCGCTGAACAAACAGCCGAGCTAACCACTACCCTGAAACAAACCAACCACCTCCTGAACAAGGTGTTCAGAACAGAGTGATCTTTATCCGTATATTCGTTACACGAATCTTTCCACCATGACCTACTCGCCGGAATTATTAAAAGGGACGCTGAAGACGATCGTGCTAAAGCTGCTGAGCGACCATAAGAAAATGTATGGTTATGAGATAACCCAGCGGGTAAAGGAGCTGACAGGGGATAAGATCCAGATCACCGAAGGCGCCCTATACCCCACCCTCCATGCATTGGAGGCGGATGGACTGGTCACCACAGAAGTGGAATACATCGGCAAACGGGTACGGAAATACTATAGCCTGAGCCCTGCCGGCAAGGCAGCCGGCAGGGAAAAGCTAAAAGAGCTGAAAAACTTTATGGATACGATGATCGCTTTATTGGATATCAAACCAAAAACAGCCTGATGTACCAGCTCGATCACCAGCAGATAGACTTTATCCTTTCCGATCTCCAACAGAGGGGCATCAGGACGGAGAGCCTGCGGCTCAACCTGCTCGATCATATCTGCATACTTATTGAGGAAAACCTGGAAGAGAATGGGGACTTTCATCAGTATTATACCACCGTTCTGCCGAAATTCTATAACCAGGAGTTACGGGAGTTGGAAGAAGAAGCCCATCTGTTGATGGCCATGCAAAGAGGGCATCTGCTGCTGACCAGAAATCAGTTCTTTCTGCTGTTGTTTGCCGTCCTGATAGGCCCATTCATAACCTACGACCTCGTGTGGATGATAAATGCAGCTCCAGCCATCGGGTGGAGTATTCCATCTGAAATATGGGTCAGCACCCTCGTCTTTGCCCTATATCCCTTGTTGGTGTTGCTGGTACTTTTCTTTACACCGGAAAAATTTGATCCGCTGATCCCCCGTGGATCGAAGGTTCTCCTGGGCCTCCGTCCCTTTATCAGGATATTGCCGGTGGATATCGCCCGGTAAACGTCCTCCCTCGGTCTGCTGTAGATATTGGGCCGGGATCCTGGGCCACAGCGCATCAAAACCCGTTATCGCCTCATCCCAGCTGCTGGAAATACCGTTCATAATTATCTGATTGTTCTTCATATCTCAAGGTTTTTTTTGGTTAGAATGTCCGGAAAACGGATCCTTCAGGAAATGAGACCCGTTTTCTCCTTACAAAGGAACGACGAAGGAGTGTCAACCCTATGTCAGGAGTATTCAGGGCATGCAGACCTTTTTTTGTAAATTACCTGGCATATGGTAAACAAAATGATATGACATTCACTCCCCGTCAGACAGAACAGGCCATTGCCTTACAAAAGCTGCACAGCTCGCCAGGTATTTTCGTCATTCCCAACCCCTGGGACGCCGGCTCGGCAAAGATCCTCGCCAGTCTGGGCTTTAAGGCCCTGGCCACCACCAGCGCAGGGATGTCATTCTCCATCGGTAAACCCGACGGGGATGGGGTGGTCAGCCTCGATGAAGCCCTGAAAAACGTGCGCACCATTGCGGAAGCCACCTCCCTGCCAGTGTCTGCCGACCTGGAGAATGGCTACGGAGACGATCCGGAATTCTGCGCTTCCACGATCATCAAAGCTGCCGAAGCCGGCGCCGTCGGCGGCTCCATCGAAGATGCCACAGGACGAAGAGAAGACCCTATCTATCCTTTCGAGCTTTCTGTCCAGCGCATAAAGGCTGCCGTGAAGGCTGCCCGCAGTCTTCCATTTCCTTTTACCCTGTCGGCCAGAGCCGAGAACCTTATCCATGGCCGTCCTGATCTTCCCGACACAATTCGTCGCCTCGTGGCTTTTGCCGAAGCAGGGGCCGATGTGCTGTTTGCTCCGGGTCTGAAGACGAGGGAAGAGATCGAAGCAGTGGTCAGGGCTGTAGCACCCAAGCCGGTAAATGTCGTGATGGGATTAAGCCAGGGCAATTTTACGCTGGAAGAGCTGGGCAGCCTGGGCGTAAGACGGGTAAGCCTGGGGTCGGCATTGATCCGGGCAGCCTATGGCGGTTTTATCCGGGCGGCGGAAGAGATCAGCCAAAAGGGAAGTTTTTCCTTTGCGCAGACAGCCACACCCTATGCTCAATTAAACGAACTATTCCGGTCAGGCGGCAAATAGGGACCACAGGTCCCTTGGCCGAAGGCCCAATACAAAAAAAACCATGAGTAGGAATACTCATGGTTTCGCGTTGTACATAACCAAAGCCGATCTAAGCTTCCAGTTGGAAGCTGATCGGAAGCTCCAATCTTGTTTTTACGTTCCTGCCTTTCACCTTGCCAGGCGTCCATAAAGGCATATTATTGACTACACGTAATGCTTCTTCATCCAGGCCGTCGCCTGCCTTCTGACCGCTGATGACCTTCGCATGCTGAACTTTTCCATGCTCATCCACCACAAAAGACACCAGTACTACTCCGGCTGCATTGTCCTCGATAGCTTGCTGCGGATATTCCACATGATTGTTGACGTAGTTAGCCAGCGCATGCTGACCGCCGGGGAACTCAGGCATCACCGTCGGCTTATTATATACGCCTTCTTTATCCTTTTCCATCTTCCCATCGGCCGTACTCGCAGAGGACATGGTCACCGACGCCTTTCCTTTCTTCTTAGCAGGCGCGGTCGTAGTCGAAGCCCTCTTCTCGCCATAACCGCTGGTACCACTCGCGACAGTGCTTGAATCACTGGTCACTGTGGGATTCGTACTACTGGTCTGCTCTGCATTGTCAGTACATGCAGTTAACGCTCCCATTGAAAGCGCAGCTATGACTAAAATATTTGTTAACTTATTACGGGATGTATGTACCATAATCGTAATTTTTTGGTCCACGACTATAGTCTCAAATTAAATGCCACCGTCTAACCTGATCTGTTATACGGGCTTTTCTGTAGAAAATATTGCACAATATGGTCAAAACTTACAATAGCTTTCCACCCATTTCCGGATGAGGGCAGTTCGTTCCTTCAGGAAGCGGGTGGAGAGGAACGTGTTGGAGAAATCGTCAAAATTGTCTTCATAAAAACCCAGCGCAAAGATCCAGAACATGATGCCCGCATATGGGATCGCTTCGATCTCTTCCCTGGACAGCTGTCTTTCTTCCCTGTAGCCTTCGATGCAGACACTAAACGCTTTGTCAGCTTCTTCCTGCGTGATCCTTCCCATATTGATCTGCAAAAAATAAGTCACAAAAAAAGTCATCAGGTCATTCACCAGCCAGGCTTTTCCACACCAGTCGAAGTCGAAGAAGGTGATCCTGTCCTGGCTGTCAAAATGAAAATTCTTGGCCAGCAGATCGTAATGACAATAGCCGTAGCTAAACTCCCCCACCGGCAAACTATTTAGTTTAGCCTCCGTCCTTTTCGCAATCTCGCATAACCAGGTATACTCTTCCGGCAGCTCCTCGAACCGCTTACGGATGATCTCCAGGGGCCTGTAAAGTGTCGTATATGCGTCATAAACAGGTCGCTCATCCTGCAGTTGGACCTCGGCCATGACAATATGCATACGAGCTATTTCCCTGCCGATGATCCTTAGCTGCTCATCATTAGGTACCAAAACCACCTTGCCTGGCGCAAAGTAGAACAGCACCCCATTGCGTATACCTTCCGCAGCCTGGAACGACTGGATATAGCTACCCTGTAGATCAGCGATGGGGTATGCTACCTGGGCGCCTTTCGCATGCAGGGTGTTCAGCAGCTCCACTTCCGCGCGGATCTGACCCAGCTGCCGGTGATTATCGCGGTAGATCTTAAAGACAAATTTTCCGCTATCTCCCTCGAATATATAGGTATCGCTGACATTCCTGACCAACAGACGGCAGCGCATACCGCTGAATCCAAATTGTTTCTCAAGATGATCTTTCAGTGCAGCGGACGACAGCGTCGAGTACTGGGTGGGGAAAATATTCATGACGCCGCAAATATAGGATGTTGTAGATTTACCCGTATAAAACCCATCCAGACAGGACACTATCGTCAAACGGGCGTCATATAAAAAAAATGACCACGCAACCCGAACCTTAGTTCTTCCGGATCCTGTCCATTTCATCCTGCGAGCCTGTGCCGGCCTTTCGTTGCATCTTTCCTTCCATACCGAACGACCGGGTATACGTCAGCCGCAGGATGGGAAATATCCTGGATTCAGGATTGTATTGCACACGGCTGTCCGTCGCAAAAACCTCCCGGGTAAGCGCCCCAAAATGCATCCTGATCTGCATGATCCGGAAAACATCGGCGGCCGACAACTGAAGCGTGCCCGCATTATGTTTCAGCTCCTTTTTTACCCCGGCATCGATCGTCCCGAACCCTCCTGCCCTGACCGTACCCCACCAGGTGGGTGAGCTCCACCAACCCGATAGTTCCACGGAAAAATTGCCCGGCAGCTTAAAGTTCTGACTGAAATTGAATGAGCCGCTATAGTAGCTTTTTTCCGCAGGCATAGGCGTATAAGTTTCCCTGAATTTCCTCCACCCGCCCGTCAGACTATAGCTCATGCTCCACCAGTCGTTTACCTTCCATGGCAAGGTAGCCTGCAAGGTCAGTGAATTGCGGTAGACCAGGTTTTGGGGCGACACATACATCAGATCGTGAGCAGGACTCTCCGTCAGCTGAGCTCCCGAAATGGGGTGATCATCCCTGCTGGCGAGAAGGGAAAAAGTATAGTCCCCGATGTTATACCCCAGCTTGATATTGCTGGTGATCGTAGGCCGTAATAATGGATTACCCGTATAGACAGCTACCGGGTCTACATATCCTACAAAAGAGGCCAGGTCATTATAGGTAGGTCTGCTGATCCTTCGGGTAAAGGACAACTGCAGCTCACTCCGTCCCGAGGTCTTCCTGGAAAAGGAAATATCGGGGAACAACGTGCCCAGCCGTCTGTCGATATTACCCAACCCTTTATTTCCATTCTCCAGGCGTGTATGTGCATATTCATACCGTGCCCCGATGGTCAGCTGGGTCACGGAATCCGGTTGCATGCTAAAGGATGCATACGCCGCCCCGATACCTTCCCGCATTACGATACTGTTCAAAGTACCGGTACGCTGAACCCATTGGCCGTTCACGACACTCTCCAACCCGGATACACTGGTGCTTCTTGTATAAGTTCCTTTGACACCCGCCTCCATCTTTGTTTTTTTGCTCAGCTGACGCTCATAGTCCACCTTTATCACACCCACTTCTATCGTCGTACGCGCCATACCCCGCTGCTGCGGCGAGAACAGGGAATCATTATTCGTCCCCGCCTTATTACCATGCTTATCCGTGAAGATACTTTGTACAGCTGAAGGGTTGTTGTTGTGGTACCGCAGATAGTCTGCATTGAAAGTGATCTTTTCTCCTTCCCCGATCTTCTTTTCCAGCCAGACAGAAGGCATCAGGTTCTGCCATCGATTGGCCACGTTGACATATCCTTCGAACGACAACAGAGAGTCGGGCAGCACATTGTACTTTGCATTGTTGATGGCATGATAGCTGGCGGCGTTCGTCCCATAGATGATACTGCCGCCCACCGTAATACGGGAATTCATCCGGACCTCCCATCCCGCCGTAACATTGTGATTGTTGTGTGCGGCGCGGGTCGTATCCAGGAAAAGTACCTCCATGGGCCCACCGAGGACGGGGAAATCACTGGTCCCGGGGATATAAAGGCTTGTCCTGGTCCTGTCATGTGAAAAAGTATAAGAGCCGTATAGATCCATGGTTTTCCCATTGTGTGCCAGGTTCATGCTGGCGGTAGCTTTCTCCCGCCAGCCATAGCCGCCTGTGACGGACAGGTTGCCGTTGGTTCCCTTTCGCCTGTTCTTTTTCAGCACGATATTGATCAGACCTGCACTGCCCTCTGCATCATATTTTGCAGGTGGAGTCGACAGCAGCTCGATCTTCTCGATGTCATCCGCGCTCATTCCCTGCAAAAGCGTTATCACCTCCGCAATGGACATGCGCATAAGCTTTCCATTGAGCATGACCATCACGCCGTCCTTCCCATTTAAAAAGATATTGTTATTTCTGCGATCGATGATCACTCCCGGAGACCGTTGCAGGGCTTCCAGCACCGAGCTGCCTTTTGTCATGATGCTGCTTTCCACGTTTACGACGATGCCGTCCGGGCGCTGCTGGATCAGCGGTTTTCTCCCCGTGATGAGGGCCGCTTTCAACACACTGGTATCTTTTAGCTCCTGTCCATGGACTATCTGCAGCAGATACAGGAGACAAAAGAGAAAAAATATTCTTTTCATATGCAGACAAAGAAACCCTCTCTGCAAAAACTTTCATAAAAGCTTTGACCACCCGTCGAAAAAAATTGACCAGATGCGATTCCGCATTTCATATACCAGGAGATGCAGATCGTCAATTATCCGGCAAAAAAGGCATATTTTATGTATCTTATAGTCAAATGAACGCCACCTATCATACACCCCGTCAGCATTGGTTCATCCGGTATAAGCTTTACCATATACCCTTCTGGCTGGTGTACCATTATTGCTGGTGGGCAGCCACTGTCGGCAGTCCCGCGAAGGCGGCTGCATCCATTTTTTCCATCTATGTCATTAAATATCTTTTCTATGTCGTCTTCCAGGCGCTGGCCGTCTACTTCAACCTGTATTTCCTCATTCCGAAGTACCTGGAGAAAAGCCGGTTTTCCGAATATATCACGTACCTGGTCCTCACGATCCTGTGTGCCGCCGCCTGCATTGTCCCGGGATATTACCTTACCTCCATAATGTCAGGCAGGAGTTTGAAGGAATTATATGGAGTGGACTCCTTCAATCTATATTATCTGTACACGGGAGGCCCCTTATCCGGTACTGTGGCCAGCATGACCCTTGCCATGAGCATCAAGCTGGCAAAGAACTGGCTGCAGACGCGGCAAAGACATCAGCAGCTGGAAAAGGAAAAGTTAGAGACGGAGCTGAATTTCCTCAAGTACCAGTTCAACCCGCATTTTCTCTTCAATACCATCAACTCCATCTTCTTTCTGATCCATAAGAACCCCGATATGGCATCGGCATCACTGGCCAAATTCTCGGAGCTTTTACGCCACCAGCTGTATGAATGCAATGACAAACAGATACTCCTGAGCAAGGAGATCGCCTACCTGGAAAACTCCATCGAGCTGGAAAAGCTTCGGCAGAATGACAATGTGGAGGTCAGCCTCCACGTGGACCAGCTGCCCTTTGAAGAGCTGGGTATCGCCCCCTTTATATTGATGACCTTTGTGGAGAATGCGTTCAAGCATGTCTCAAAAGAGCCGGATAAGCTCAATTGGATAAGGATCAGGTTACATCTCGATGGACAGCAGCTGGATTTTTCCGTGTCCAACAGCATCGCGCCATCTGCATACACCGAAGTGGTCCATTATGGCGGCATCGGTCTTAAAAATGTACAGCGCCGGCTTGACCTGATCTATCCCGGGCAATACGATCTGGATATCCAAAATAATAACATCAGTTTTGAGGTTAGGCTGCGGCTCCCGCTTTCCGGGCTGGCGATGCAGTTGCCTATCCCAAGGACTGCCTAAAATCATTTATACGATGATAACCTGTGTCATTATCGATGATGAACCCCTGGCCAGAGAAGGTCTTGCCAAATACGTCAGGGAAGTGGATTTTTTACATCTTGTCGCCACCTGCGAAAACCCCGTAGAGCTGGTAAAGATACTGGACGAGCATCACGTGGATCTGCTATTCCTGGATATCCAGATGCCGAAAATGAATGGCATCGACTTCCTGAAAATAGTGCAAAAGCCCCCCATGGTCATCATTACCACAGCCTTCCCCAGCTACGCATTGGAAGGATTTCAGCTAAATGCGTTGGATTATCTGTTGAAGCCCATCACCCTCGATCGTTTTTTAAAGGCAGCAGGCAAGGCCCGGGATTATCACCGGCTGCTCAACAGGTCGGAAACCAGTCCTTCTTCGTCCGCCGATTATTTCTTTATCAAATGCGGCAGTAAGTTCGAGAAAATACATTTCGCCGATATCCTGTATGTAGAAGGGATGCAGAACTATGTTACCCTGTATACCCGAAAAGGCAAATATGTTACCTTACTCTATCTGAAGCACCTGGAGGAAAACCTGGACGCCAAAGCCTTTATACGTGTCCACAAGTCCTATATCGTATCTATTGACAAAATTGAGGGTATCGAAGGTAACGAGATCTTTATCCAATCCTATCGTGTTCCCATCAGCAGGAACTACCGGGAGCAGGTGATCGGGCAGGTAGTGTCGAATAAACTTTGGGATAAAATAAAATTCTCATAACCCCTCCCAAAAAGGCTTCACCGCCGCCGCCAGGGCATGGGTCTCTTACTTTCGCAACAGGCCGGAACCGACATATTTGCTCCTGTAAGCCACAGGCGTCAATCCTGTTATTTTTTTAAACAGGGTCCTGAACGCCTTACTATCGGAATACCCCACCTCGTACATCAATTCCATGATGGTCTTGCTGCTTGTCTCAAGCCCTTTCTTCACCGCCTCGACACGCACCCGCTGGATATACTCCCCCACTGTATTGGAGGTGGCTTTTTTAAAGCGGCGCTCCAAATTCCTTTTATCCGTAAAAAGCACCGTGGTCAGCTGTTCAGTAGTTATCTTATCCTGGTAATTGCTCTCGATAAATTCCTGTGCCTTCTTTATCAGCTCGTCCCCATGTTCCTTCTGGCCCATAAAAATGACGAAAGGCGCCTGGCTCTTTCTGTCGATCTCTATCTGGAACATTTTGGATGCCAGCACACACATCTCCCTGTTCGTATATTTCTCGATAAGATAAAGCAGCAGATTCATGTATGAGAACCCGCCGCCGCCCGTATAGATCCCCTGCTCATCCGTGATGATCTTGTCGCCAACAACATGTACATCGGGGTACATATGTCTGAACTCGCTTACAGCATGCCAGTGGATGGAACATTTTTTCCCGTTCAGCAGACCGGTCGGCGCCAGTAAATAAGCGCCCACGCAAAGGCTGGCCACCTCCGCGCCACGCTTATGCTGCTGTTGTATCCAGGGTATGAAGTCTTCGTTCCCTGTCAGCAGCTCCGGCGCCGGGCCGCAGAGTATCGGTATAACTATCAGATCCGTCCGCTCCACTTCTCCGATAGTCTTATCGGCATGGATGGTATATATGCCTCCATACACCGGCACTTCCCTGGTAAGACCTACCAGTTCCACTTCAAAGACAGGCGGCAGTCCCTGGTATCTGCAGAAATCATTCACCCGGAGAAATATCTGGTGAGGCACATCTACACTGCTGAGCGTAGCATGCATGGGGGCCAATATTGAAATGCGCTTCATGTATCCAAAGATAGATAAACTCATTGTCGCAATTACACCCCCTAATACACCGCATTAGACCCCCGTCTTAAAAAAGAAACCTTTGTACGTTTGACTCATCACTAAAAAAGTAAAAAATGAGAACGATCGAGATCATCCCCGTTCCTGTCACCAGCCAGGAAAGATCAAAAGAATTCTATCAAAAGCTGGGATTTGAAGTAGTAATTGAACAGCCGATGGGCAATGGTCAGACATGGCTGCAGATGGGCTACAAGGGCCAGCCTGCCTGTCTTTCACTCATCAGCTGGTGGCCCTATAAAGAGGTGGCCATGACCCCCGGCGCGCTGAAAGGCATCATCATCGAGACGAATGACATTGAAAGGGACGTAAAAGAGCTGCAAAAGCAAGGCATCACCATGGGTATGATCGAACTCAAGGGTTTCTCCGATGGAAAGATTGCGGACACACCCTGGGGAAAGTTCATCCATTTCAGCGATCCCGATGGCAATGGCCTCAGCCTGCACCAGCATCCTTAGACATCCCCTTAAACAAAACCTAAACGGCCCATTTCAATAAACCTTAATGATCTGCCCGTTGACGGCGCCTTCTACGCTCAGCACATACGCATTGGCTACCTTATCCATAGGTACAGGATTGTAGCCGGGGAACAAATGCCCATATCGTGTCATAGAGTCTTCCACGAGTCCGGGGCTAACGGCATTGATCCGTTTGTCCTCCTTCAACTCCTGTGCCGCGCCCAATACGAAGCTGTTGACGGCGCCATTGATCATGGCGACACAGGTGCCGTTGCGGGCAGGCATTTCGGCAGCAATACCGGAAGTCAATGTAAACGATCCTCCTTCTGTAATAAAATCTTTTCCTATGAGCACGATATTCATCTGCCCCAATAGCTTGCCCCGTATGCCCGGCATCATATGCTCTTCACGCATACCGGCAAAATCTCCGTAATAACCCGTCCCTGCCGTGCAGATACAGGCATCCACCTGCTGAAGTTGCCGGAACATATTTTCAATAGAGAGGGGGGAAGTAATATCTACCTGTATGTCTCCGCTGTTCCTGCCTGCAATAACAATCTCGTGCCGGTGGGCCAGTGCGGCAGCCACCGTCCTGCCGATGGTACCATGGCCACCGATGATCAATACTTTCATAGCAATTTTTGGGCAAAACTACCATCGAAGCCTGGCCGGCTGGTAACGCAAAAAGCTCAATGAATCGCTTTTTTAGCTCGCAGGACATGGGGCGTAACTCCAAATTCTTTTTTAAAGATGCGGATAAAGTGAGAGGTGCTTTCAAACCCGCATGCCAGGGCGACATCGGACACCTGTTCGTCCGTATTGTCCAGCAGCATGCGTGCATGTTCCAGGCGCTGCCGGTTGATCCATTGCCGGGGAGGGCTTTGATAATAACGCTGAAAATCCCTTTTAAAGGAAGCAAGACTGCGGTTGGACAGACTTGCCATTTCTTCCAATGTAACAGGCCGTAGCATATATTCTTTTACGATGGACGCAAGATCCTCCGGTTCTGCATTCATAGCCGATCTCAGAAACCTGGTCACTGCCTGTCCATGATCGGAGCTCGCCAGCAGAACCAGCAGTTCCTGTTGCTTCAGGACCAACAGCTGCTCCTTATGGCTGAAGGACCTCCCAAAATAACCGCGGTACTGCTCTTTGAATTCCGTCAGCAGATCGCTGGCCGGGAATACAAGAAAAGGAAGACCATCTTTCCCCGCCACCTCATGCTGCGATAACCTGTCCAACCTCTCCTCTATAAAATCTTTCAATGCCTTCCGGGGTAAAAATATCATCATCGCTTCAAAGCTCAGCCCATCTTCAAAATACTCCGCCATCACATAAATGCCTTTTTTCAGCAATATCACGCTGTTAGGCTCCGCCGTCACCGTCTCTCCGGGAAAATGAAGGAGTTTGATGCCATGCATGACAAATATCAGCGTATGTTCCGTGAGCAGCACCGTCCTTTTTCCCGGTCGTGTCTCTACTTTGTGCTTGGCATATACGGCATGGTTTCCTGTCAGAAAGGTAGGATCATCGGAATTCACTGGTATGGGCGGGAAGCGGAATAGCATAAAGACCACAAATGTACACCCGGCGTATCAAAACCGTACACTTATCCTCGCCGGCAGCATCCAATGGATTAATTTTCAAATTTTTATCAATCCGGCATTTTTTTCGCACAGGCCAGGCATGAGCATCATCATTGAGGAATACACACCCGACTGGCCTATTGCCTTTGATCAATTACAGGCCATCTATCGAAGCTACCTGGGCAGCTATGTCGTCGGTATCGAGCACGTAGGAAGCACTTCCGTGGAAGGGCTTCCTGCCAAACCCGTTCTGGACATAGATCTCATCATAGAGGACAGTCATATGCTCCCACCCGTCATCACCGTCCTCGAGGAGTTGGGCTACAGACACGAAGGAGACCTGGGCATCCCAGGCAGGGAAGCCTTTCGGCGAACATCTGCCCAAACTCCCCTCAATGGACACCCCTGGCCCGCACACAACCTCTACGTCTGTCTCGCCGGCAGCCTCAGCCTGAAAAATCACCTGGCCTTTCGTAATTACCTGCGCAGCCATCCGGATAAGGCTAAAGCCTATGCCGAACTAAAACGGCGGCTGGCTGCAGCGCACCCGCATGACATAGATGCCTATGTGGAAGGAAAAACAGCCTTTATCACAGGCATATTGAAAGAGATGGGCTTCGATGCGCCATCGTTGGACGATATCACCAGGCAAAATAAAGCCATGAAATAAACCTTCCATCCACCCGGCCAATTTTAAGAATTGTTTGTAACAATCTTTCCTAAATTTACGGCATGAATCCTACAAAACACCTGTCCATCGTAGTGCCCGACGGCGATTGCAGCATGACCAACATCGAAGGGACCCAGCAGATCTTCCTGAAGGTGAATGACTACCTCATAGAAGCAGGAGAGTCTCCCCTCTTCAACGTCCAGCTGGTGGGACCACGGCCGGAGACCCGGATGAAGAACGGCCTTTTTGCCGTATGCCCCGAGGCCCTGATACAGGATATAGAGCATACCGACCTTATCATCATCCCTTCCGTACATGGAGATAAGGCGAAGATCCTGCTCGACAATGCACCCCTGCTGTCCTGGATCGTCCGGCAGCATGAACGCGGCGCAGCCGTTGCCTCCCTTTGTATTGGCGCCTTCTTACTGGCCGGCACCGGCTTGTTGGATGGAAGAAGCTGTACTACCCATTGGGAGTTCACAGAGGAGTTTCGCAGGATGTTCCCCGCCGTCAATTTGGTGGAAGACAAGATCATAACGGATGAGAATAATCTTTATACCAGCGGGGGCGCCTACTCCTGGCTTAATCTGGTTGTATACCTCGTGGAAAAATTTGCAGGCCGCGACATAGCGGTCACCTGCGCCAAGGGTTTTCAGATCGATATTCAACGCAACAGCCAGTCTCCCTTTATGATATTCAGCGGGCAAAAAGCCCATGAGGACAGTGAGGTCAGGGGCGTTCAGGAATTTATAGAGAAAAACATCCACTCCAAAATATCCGTGGAAGAGTTGGCCTCCCGATTCGCGATGGGGCGCAGAAACCTGGAACGCCGGTTTAAAAAGGCTACCGGCAATTCCGTAATGGAATATATACAGCGGGTAAAAATGGAGGCCGTAAAGAAAAGCCTGGAATCCACAAGAGTAGGCGTGAATGAAGCCATGGATAAGGTGGGTTATTCCGATCCCAAGGCATTCCGTGGAGTGTTTAAAAAAGTTACCGGCCTATCTCCTTTACAATATCGTAACCGGTACAACCGGGAATTCCAGGCCCTTTCCATCAATTGATCTCCAGATACCCACCCTGTAGCCCAGTTCCTTCCTCAATTTATCCTTTGTTCCGTTTTGTTCAATTTTCCGGCTTTTTGTCATGATAGCTTTGTGACAAATAATAAGCCATGTCTTCCAAATTTCAACAATTCAAAGACTTACATAAGTCTGATCATCTATTTGTGTTGCCCAATGTCTGGGATGCCAAAAGCGCCCGGGTCTTCCAGGAAAAAGAATTTCCGGCAATAGCCACATCGAGTTCCGCCGTCGCCAATGCATTGGGTTATGAGGACGGTGAAGGGATGCCTTTTCCCGACTATCTCTTTGTCATCCGCAGGATACTTGCCACCGTCGATCTGCCATTGTCCGTGGACCTGGAAATGGGATATGGGTCGTCTGATGAGGCCATCTACGGTAATATCCGGGAGCTCATTGGTCTGGGTGTCGTAGGCATCAACATCGAAGACTCCATTATTCACGATTCTACCCGAACCCTAAAAGATGTAAGATCGTTTGCAAAGACCATCGAATTCATTAGGAAAAAACTTTCATCAGATGGCCTGGATCTCTTTATCAACATCCGTTGCGACACATTTATCCTTAATGTGGCCGGCAAGCAGGAAGAGACCGCGCGCAGATTGAAGATCTACAATACCACCGGAGCCGACGGCATCTTTTTGCCCTGCATTTCCGCAGAGGAAGATATTGTTGCCGCAGTACGCAATACGCCACTGCCGTTGAATGTAATGGCTATACCCGGTCTTCCCGATTTTCATCAACTGAACAGGTCGGGTGTAAAACGCGTCAGTATGGGGCCCTTCTTATTTAATAAGATCTACAACAATGCCGGTCTTCTATCGCAAAAAGTTATCACGGACGGCAATATTTCATCTATTCTTTCTTAAACTATAAAACTCAAAAAATGAACTTACCAAAAAGAGCAGAAGATGCTCACGCAACACTCGCAGCAGCCTTTAATACAGGCGACGTAGCCACCGTTATGAGCATGTACGACAGCACAGGCATTATCGTGCCCGAACCCGGCAAGCCCGTGACAGGAAAGGACAAATTCCAGGCAGCCATAGAAGCCATTTTATCCATCAAGGGAAAAATGGAGATCAGAACAGTGTATTGTCTGCAGACAGGCAACATTGCTGTTGGAAGATCCGAATGGAATATCACCGATGGCAATGAAGTAAAAATAAGCGCCAAAGGCATCGAAGTCATGCGTCAACAGCCTGATGGCGCCTGGAAGATCCTGATCGATCATGCTTTTGGGGCAGAAAGCAACTTAACCGCTAAATGATCAAAAAATGAAAAACATCAGATTTTTTATCGCAACACCCTTGCTGGCATTACTTTCTATGTCCAGCCAGGCGCAATCATCCTCCCTGGAAGAGGCCAGGATAGCTATTGCAAAAAGCAATGACATCTATTTTCAGGCTTTTGCAAAAGGAGATTCATCCATCTTTATCGATCGCTATGCAAAAGACTGCTGGATCATGACGCCAAACGAACAAGCGCTGTGCGGAGAAGGGGCGCCGCTGGAATTCTTCAGGACCGCCTATAACCAGATAGGTCTCAGGAACGGGAAGTTCATCACCATCGATGTATTTGGAGATGGCAGGGAATATGTTACTGAAATAGGGTTCTGGCAATCCTTTGACGCCCACAATAAACTGTTCGACAACGGCAAATATCTCGTATTGTGGAAGAAGACGCCCGATGGATGGAAGATGTTCAGGGATTCTTTTAGCAGTGACCGCAACAAATAAATCCTAAGCCATGCGTAAAACATCTTTCATCATCATCTTTCTCCTGGCAGACTTGTATTCTTTCTGCCAGGAGATCTTCCCGCCCGATACAATAAAGAAAAAGCTGGAAGCGACGCGAATAGAAACCAGCCTGAACATCGACGGCCGGCTGGATGAGCCGGAATGGATATCGGCGGGTTCAGTCCGCGACTTTATACAGATCGACCCTCATCAGGGAGAGCCTGCAAGGAAAAGAACGATTGTAAAGCTATTGTACAACAAGGATTATCTGTATGTTGCCGCCATTTGTTATGACACCATCGGCAGAAATAGATACCGGGTATTGAACTTTCAAAGAGACTATGCGGCCGGCAATGCGGACTTCTTTGCCTTTGCCATCGATGGTTATAACGATGAGCGGAATGCCGTCATGTTCGGCATGAATCCATATGGGGTACAAAGAGACCTGCTGTCCTTTGATGACAATTATTATGATGCAGATTGGGACGGTCTCTGGTTGGTGCGTACCCAACGGACAGACACCGCATGGATAGCGGAAGCGGCCGTACCCTGGAAAACCCTTCGCTATAAGAATAACGCCGACTCTTTACAGACCTGGGGTATCAGCTTCGGAAGGATCGCAAGGGCGGGTAACGAGCTCTCTAACTGGCCCGCTTTCCCAAGGGCCTATGGGGGACTACGTATGGCCTATGCCGGTAAGCTGGTCAAGCTCCAGGCGCCCAGGCCATCCACCAATATCAGGGTACAGCCGTACATGCTATACGCTTACAATGAGGCAAGAGATGGCTTCAAGTCTGCTTATTCAAAAAGCACCGTCAAGCCTGGAGGTGATGTAAAATGGGCCATTAACCCCAACACTTTGCTGGACCTGACATTCAATACGGATTTTGCGCAAGCCGAAGTCGACAGACAGGTGAACAATATCAATCGCTTCTCCGTCTTCTTCCCCGAAAGACGGCAATTCTTCCTGGAAAATGCCGGTTTGTTCACCGTAGGGCTGGATCCCTTATCCAATGGGCAGGCCGACTATTCCACAAGGGTCCAACCATTTTTTAGCAGGGCCATCGGATTGGACACCGACGGCAACCCTTTGAATATAGATGCCGGTGCAAAGCTGGTTTATCGTTCTGACAAAAGAAGTGCCGGCGGTCTCTTTATCCGGCAGGAAGGCAGCGGCAATACAAATCCCGCCAATTTTGCCGTTGCCAGATATTCCCAGAACCTGGGAAAACAAAACCGTATCGGCGCATTACTGTCCTATAAAGCAGAGGACACCCGCGGGAATATATCGGGAACAAGAAATTTTACAGGCACGATCGACGGATTTTTCCGTTTTGATCAGAGCTTGTCCTTGAGCTGTATGGCTTCTACCACGGCTGAGTGGAAAGGCCGCCCGGGTTATGCCGCCTCTTCGCAATTGCTGTATAATTCGAATAAGTGGATCGCATGGTGGACACAATCCATCGTCACCGACGCATACCACCCGGCAATGGGTTTTGTGGCAAGGGGCAATACCCTGGTCACCGACCCCGGTGTGATCCTTCAGGAAAGAGGGAAATGGCTTCCCGTCTTTATAAGGACGTATAGTCCCGGCATTTCTTATACCATGTATCATAATGCCACTACCTTACAGCTGACCGACAGGTATATCAATTTTACCCCCCTGTGGTTCCAGTTCCACAACGGCAGTGTTATCTCCTGGTATATGATCTTCACCCGGCAGCACCTGGAAAATGCCTTTACTCCATTGGATGTCACCATTGAAAAAGGCGATTATAACTATGTGCGTCATAAAATATCCATCAGCAGCGATCAGTCGAAGAAAATCTCCATTGCCGTTACGGGCAACCTGGGACAGTACTATAACGGCAGCTACCGATCGCTCACCACTACGTTTAGCTTTGCACCCAGTCCCTATATTTTCATATCTCCCACTGTCGAGATCGGTCATTTGGAAAAAGTGGGTGCCAGCAGCATTTCGAAAGATGTGACGCTCTACACCGTGGAAGGAAGACTGGCCGTAAATCCCCGGCTGCAATTGTCCTGTCTTTTTCAAAGATCGAACGTGACGAATACGATAAGCTGGAATACCCGTTTTTCATGGGAGTTCAAGCCTTTGTCATACTTCTACCTTGTATTCAATAATAACAGTTCCTCCCAGGGAGTAAAGACAGCCGAAAGACAGATGATAACAAAGATCTCTTATTTAAAACAACTATAAGCAATGGATACCAACGCAGTCATCGACAATATTCGTCGGAGATTAAAGCATCTCACCAGGGGGCAGTTGGAGACTCGTGTCGGCGATAAAGCTCCAACAATAGCAGAGCTTCTTTCCCTGCTGACAAACGACGGATCTCCTATCCTGACAATCGAAGCTCCGCTGGACGAAAAACAATTATACCATCTGGGGCAATTAGTCGTAATTTTAGACTTACTTGCCACCCGGGAGAAGCGTCCCGCTCTTGTACGGTGGTTTGATTAAAGTCCATCATAGCTGCCATCGAAAACCTTGACAGCATCGATTATAGTAAGGTCTTTGGGACTTTCAATCCAATTTACGAGGATAAACCTTTTTACAAATTTGACGAAGCCGGTATCGCCGCGCCACCTGAAATCCCTTTTAATTATGAGGACGTGCTGGCCGAAGCCTTGAGAAAAAGAGCAAAGCATTGGTTGTCAGATTATTACTCTACATTCTCTTGACATAAAAATTAGAGGTCCAAGGTGCTTTTACAATAATTTACAAAGGTTACATTTAAATTTACACTCCTGACCCTTCAAGCTGAGAGGATTAAAGTAGGTTCGCTGTATCAAACTTTAATAGGATATGAAAAATAAAAGAACCGTTTTGTCCTGCCTGATTATTCTCCTAACAGGAGTACTTTATTTTGCCGTACAGGCTCAACAAAAAAATGATACTCATCGAGCTAACTTTTCTGGTGAATGGAAATCCAAAGAGTCGATAAGTATGGGCGGAAATATTGTTTGCTGCTATAACTCGGGGGATCGTATGCTGGCTCAAACAATGAAAATAGAAGAGCAGGAAACTTTTCTAACCATAGAGGTATCAAGCTCGTTTCCTGGCACAGCGCCGGTTACAAGCCAGGAGAAACTGACCTTCGATGGTAAAGCAAGCGAAATTAATCATGGCCGGGAAAGAGGAAAGAAGTCTACCGTAAAGTTGTCAGCTGATGGACAAACGATGACTGTTAACTCAATTGTATACCTGATGGTTCCCACTCCTTCCAATACAAATGTTCTGAAACAAATGTTTGTTTACGTAACAGAGGTTTGGAAGTTGAGCAATGATGGCAAGTCTATTTCTGTTCAGGCCAATGCAAAATCAAGCGAATGGGGCGGCGAGCGTTCCTGGAAGACCGTATTCGATAAAGTCCGTTAGTATTCAAAAACTTTTTTTGTACAAGCCCGGCTTATTCGGGCTGATCCCTTTGTTATCGGCGAGGCTTGTCCTGGAGATCAGCCTTGACGTCGGAATAGAATGTCATGCAATATAAATTTACACTTTTGTAATAAAGTTGTCTCTATTTCCTTGTATAATTTTTTATTTGGGTTATGGTAATGTTGCCAACGGTGAAATAGGAAACCTGATGATGCAATATATATCGTACAGGAAATCGGAACGCCTCTCTCCTCATACCGTATATAATCAGGAGGTACTTCTCAATCGTTTCCTAAATTTTCTGTCCTCTAAAAAAGTCACCTCCATTAAAGCGATCAACGAATCACACATCATTAAATACTTAAGCGTTATCGGTGTTAAATATAAATCAGTCGCAAGTATATCTACATATATCCTACGACAGTTTTTCCGTCACAAGAAGGGAATCCGCTCTTACATACCACAGTTGCCGCCTGTCAAGAACACTTTCATTCCATATATATTCTCAATGAAAACTAATGGACTTCTTGAAATCGTTCTAGCGGTCAATGTTATGGAAAGAGGCAGAGAGTGGGAGAACTTACGCACCAGGACATTGGTCAAATGGATATGTATGTGCGTATGTTTGAGCATCTGCATACCACGGATGGAGATAACGCTACTATTGGTATCATCCTTTGCCCCGAGAAATTGAGCCCAATTGGGTTGGAGAAAATATAACCCAATTGGGCCAAACATCTAATATCTGAGACCTTCGGCGGAGCTGCTTCGACACGCTCCTCCTCGGTCGTAACCTTGCGGTTATGGACAACGAACCTCCGGTTCGCTCTGGACCAGGCCCTGGCGAAATACAGCGTCCTTGATGAGAACAAGCATATTTTCGCTTCGAAGTATAAACTAATTCTTCCCACACCGGAAGAGCTAAAGGCGGAATTGGAAAGGGAGATACATTTTTACAAAAAACAGGCCCGGATAAGCGAGGAAAACAGCAATTAATCTCCCCATATAACCGTTTATCTTCCGAAAGGGCTATTTCCCAAAAAATCGTAGTTTTACGATTCGAAAAGCGCATAATTGAACTGATCCCCATCGACGATACATATAAATGGCAAATTCTATGAGTGACATTCACAATAAGGATCTGGGAACCAAACAAAAAGCGCTTGCCATAAATCTCGACCCCAAAATTTACGGCTCATTCGCAGAGATTGGTGCCGGTCAGGATGTAGCCGCCAATTTCTTCAAAGCGGGCGCCTCGTCGGGCACCATCGCCAAAACGATGTCAGCCTATGACATGACCTTCTCCGACGCCATCTATGGCGCACAGGAAGGCCGTCGCTATGTAAGCGAAGCCCGTCTGATAGCGATGCTGGAAAAAGAATACGGGCTGCTTATCGAGCGGCTGGACGAAAAGCGGGGCGACAAAACCACATTCTTTGCTTTTTCCGATACCATGTCGGCCCTGAACTATCATAAGACAAATGAAGGGCATGGCTGGATGGGTGTCCGTTTCCAGCTAAATCCGCGGGGTGAGTTCAATGACGTGGTGATCCATGTGAAAATGCTGGACAATGACAATGTCCTCCAGCAGAATGCCGTCGGCGTCCTGGGTGTCAACCTGATCTATGCCTGTTATTACTACTATACTCATCCCAATATCTTTCTCCTGTCCCTGATGGACAACTTGTCCAGGGACGCCATGCAGATAGACATGATCCGTTTTGAAGGCCCGGACTTCACTAAAATAGACAACAGGCTGATGAGTCTGCACCTGGTGAAATACGGTTTCTCGGATGCTGCGCTCTTTGGTCCCGATGGAGAAAATATGCAGCCTTCCGAGGTTCTGTACAAAAAACATATCGCCGTAATACGCGGCCGCTTCCGTCCCGTCATCAACGTACACATGGATATGCTGAGCACAGGCGTCAGGCAATTCATGCAGGAACCCGACGTAGATAAGAGCAACGTGGTAGTGGTCACCGAATTGACCCTGCAGGCGCTAAAGGAAAGAGATGCCGACCCCACCGAAGAGATCGACGAAAAGGATTTTCTCGACAGGGTGGATATTCTCTGTGCGCTGGGACAAACGGTCCTGATATCCGATTTTCATGAGTACTATAAGCTGGTAGCCTATCTGTCCAAGATTACCAAACTGAAAATGGGTGTGGTCCTCGGCTATCCCAATCTCGAATACATCTTTTCAGAAGAGCACTACCAGGACCTCCCGGGCGGCATCCTGGAATCGTTTGCCACCCTCTTCAGCCGGAAAGTAAAGTTGTTTATTTATCCTACTTTACGAAATGGCATGATCTACAACTGCCTCCGGTTTAATCCCCCGCCCCAGCTGGTAGATCTCTACCGCTATCTCATCGCCAATAATAAGATCGAGGATATCCATCATTACAATGAGGCCAATCTCCAGATCGATACCGACAGGGTCCTCGACCTGATCAAGCAAGGGGCGGAAGGGTGGGAGGAATATATGCCCCCGGAAGTGGCTGCCATCATCAAAGAAAGGCGCCTGTTTGGATATGCGGAAACCAGGATGGTGAATAAACCCGGGTAATCATGGAAACAAATAAGGCCGGCATCCTTATGCAACGAGCAATTATTTAAATTATAATACCATGATTACCGGAGCACATGCCATCATCTATAGCAAGGATCCCAAAGCAGACCTTGCTTTCTTTCGTGATGTACTACAACTGCCAAACGTCGATGCCGGTGGCGGGTGGCTCATCTTCCGTCTGCCACCTTCGGAGGTGGCGGTACATCCTTCAGAGGGAGACGACAAACACGAACTCTACCTGATGTCTGACGATATCGACGACTTTATCCGGAAAATGGCAGCCGCAGGTATTCAGTGTAGTCCGGTACAGCAACAGCGATGGGGAAAACTAACGGATCTCACCTTACCTGGAGGCGGAAAGATCGGCGTTTACGAACCATTGCATCCGCAGCCCTGACCGGACCTTCTTGACAGTCACCATTCGCCCCGCCCCTTCACCATTTCTTAAAGATCACAAATACCGCCAGCACGATAAGCCCAAAGCCCAGGAGATGATTCCAGGCAAGCCGCTCTTCTTTAAAGAAAATTAAAGTAAATCCCATAAACACCATCAGCGTGATGGCTTCCTGTATGGTCTTTAATTCCACCAGGGAAAAGGGGCCGCCGTTTTCCTTAAACCCGCCTTCATTGGCCGGCACCTGGAAAAGATATTCAAAGAAAGCCATACCCCAGCTGATGAGAATGATGGCAAACAAGCTCAAATGCTTACCCCAGGAATATTCTTTGAATTTTAAATGACCATACCAGGCAAAGGTCATAAAGGTGTTGGAGATAATAAGAAAAAGAATGGTTTTGACGCCTCGCATCGGATATACTTTATTTAACTGATCCTGCAAGATACAGCAGGATTGAACAGGATGCCAAAACAATCCCTTCCCCCTATTTTTACCCACCGGGAGTGCCACCATATGTATACGACAACAAAATTTTTGCTGCTGCCATGTTTGATCGCCTGTACCCTGTCCGCCCGGCCGCAAGACAAGGCGATAACCACCACTTCCCCTCAGCTCGTTTCATCCTCCATGGCCGACACCTGGCCCGCCATCGATGCGCTTGGTCGTCCTCTCTCCCTGGCAAAACAGCGTGACTCCATACGGCCGGGACGGTATGTAGGCATTTTCTATTTTGTCTGGCATGGCGCACATGGCTATGATCACGACAACCCAAGCCGGACAGATGAGGGCGTGCAAAGCAAAGAACCCGGCGATACCGTCAGTCCATATGATATCACAAAGATCCTCGCCGCCAATCCCACTCACCCGCAGTATGGGCCCCCACGCGCTTTTCACCACTGGGGCGAATCCGCTTTTGGTTACTATCTGCCGGACGATGAATGGGTCATCCGTCATCATGCACAAATGCTTTCCGATGCTGGGGTGGATGTCCTTATCCTGGATGCCACCAATACCTTTATCTATCTCCCCCAGGTGACCAAACTGCTTTCTACTTATGAGACCCTGCGCCGGGAAGGCCATTCCACACCCGCTTTCGCTTTTATCGTCAATACCAAACCTGGTCACACGGCCCGCCGGCTGTATGATGCCCTCTATGCCAAAGGACTTTATAAGGATCTCTGGTTTTACTGGAAAGGCAAGCCCCTGATGTTATGCCCCCGCGACAGCCTTGACGGTACTACAGCCGCTTTCTTTACCACTCGTCAGTCCTGGGCCTGGAGTAAAGACCAGTCATGGTTTGCAGACGGGAAAGACAAATGGCCATGGCTGGATCATACCCCTCAAAGCTATGGATGGCATGAGGCAAAGGATAAGCCGGAGGCTATTAGCGTAGCCGTTGCCGAACACCCCGTGTCCAACATCGGCAGAAGCTTCCATAATGGAAAAGAGCCGGATACCTCACACAGTGAGGAAGGACTTTATTTTGCCGAACAGTGGCGGCGGGCGCTGGAAATAGATCCCGAATTCGTCTTTGTCACAGGATGGAACGAATGGGTCGCTATGCGTTTTATCGCAAAAAACCCCAACAAAATGCTGGGCAGGGTCGTCCCTCCCGGAGGATCTTACTTCGTCGACCTGTATAACGAGGAATACAGCCGCGATATCGAGCCGGAGCATGGACCATTAAAAGATAATTATTACTATCAGCTGGTAAACTATATCCGCCGGTTCAAGGGCGCCCGGCCTTTACCAAAAGCCATACGCAATTACGACATACAGATCGACGGCAGCTACAACGATTGGACGACAGTAACACCGGAATATACGGACGACAAAGGTGACACCTTCCACCGGGACCATGCAGGCTATGGCAGGATAAAAGCTTATACGAATACCTCCGGCCGTAATGATATAATACAAGCCAGGGTCGCCGCTGACACGAAAAACATCTCGTTCTACGTGAGAACAGCCCGCGCCCTCTCTCCCTCCACCGACAGCAACTGGATGGTCCTTTTCATCGGTACGGGTGATACGGCAAAGATCGCCTGGGAAGGTTTTCAGTTCAGGGTACGCACGCAGACCGATACCGGTACACGCAAAAAACAGTCCGTCCTGGAAACCTACACCACGAAAGGCTGGCAACAGACAGCCGTCATAAAGATCGCCGTCTCAAACAACGAAATAGAGCTTAGCATCCCCAGGAAGCTATTAAACATCAATGACGAACACTTCTCGCTGGATTTCAAATGGACCGACAATATTCCCTGCGACGGTGATGCACTACATTGGCTGGATACGGGTGATACGGCCCCCAATGGAAGGTTCAGGTACAGGTTTATCCGCTGATCTCCTTCAACACTTCCGCAATATTACTCTGGCCCCAATGTTCAGCATACCGGCCGTCCTTAAGACGGATGATATCGATCACGTGGATCACCACCTCTTTGTTGCTGGGTAGAATGCCGAATATCTCCCCCGTATGTCTTCCGGTGATCCGCTTCCTGGTAGCCACCAGGTCATTCTCGGCTACCTGGTCCAGTATCTCCACCTGCAGATCGGGGAATCCTTTCCGTAAAACCTCGTTCAAAAAGTAGGTGAAGCTCTCGAACCCCTGCGGCATGCCGGGCCGGGCGGCATGGTTGATGACATCTCCCGCCAATAGCTCTCTGAAAGCATCCGGGTCGCCCCGCTCGATACATTCCTTATTAAATCGTCGGACGATGGTCTTATTCAGTTCTGTGATCGCTGGCATAATTTTTTTTCACAAAACTACCCGCTCAACTCCCTATCCCTATAAGGCCGCCAGATCAAAAACTGTTGCCAAAAGATCAAAAACTATTCCGGCACCCGTTCGCCGGATCTCAATTCTCTGGGGGTGACGCCAAAATACTGTTTAAAAGCCTGTGAGAAGCTCGAATGAGACTCATACCCGAGCTTGTCGTAGATCTCACCCGGCCGCTCGCCGCCTTGCAGGATCAGCTCTTTTGCCCGCTCCATCTTTTTTTGCAGGAACCATTTACCGGGAGCCATCCCGTAAATGGCGGCAAAACGCCTTTTAAAGGTAGAAACGCTGAGATTACAGATAAAAGCCAGCTCTTCAAGAGAGATCCCCGTGATCACATTCGCCTCCACCGCTTTCCTGATCTCCAGGTCTTCCAGGTCCTTGTTTTTTGACAACGGAAACGACAACAGCTGAGCAGGGTATTTTTGCAGGAGATAAAGCATCAATTCTTCGAACTTCAATTGCTTCATCTCATCTGAAAGAGGATGACCGGATCGCAGCAGCCATTCAAGGGAAGACATATAGTGAATGATAAAACCATCCTTTTTAAAGGCCAGGAACAATTCGACGCCCTGGCTCGCCCTTCCCCTGGCATCCATGATCCTCTCTTTATACTTCAGATAAAAATCCGCCAGGGTCTTATTGTCAAAAAAGATCAGGATGCTCTCTACAGTCGTTTGTTTATCCAGTTCCATCGACACCATACAGTTGCCGGCGGAAAGAAAATGGATCTCGTCGCTGTTGATCCGCACAGCCCTGTCGGCAAAGATCATGGTCTTTGCGCCGGCAATCACCAGGCTGATGGCATTACCATCCAGGATGCACTTTCCTCTGAAAGAATGCGCAGGAGCTTTATATCGGTGAAAGGTGAGTCCCTCACGCGGAGTCACCTTATCCTGGAAGATATCCTGCGGCAGTCGGTAGATATTCATATAAGAAAGATAATAAAAAAACGGCGCCAAAAATTTCTCACCCGAAGATCAACAGATATTCCTGCATCATCCTACAAAGAGACTGGATAATGTAAAACACGTTCTTACAGCCCTTTCTGCGAACAACTCCTGCGCTGTTGAGCGCGTATTCCGATAAATCAATTTAAAACTTTTTTTATGAGAGTAAATGTGTTTATGCTGGGCCTGTTATTGACCGCTGCAGCCTGCAGCAAGAACAAAACGACAACGCCGCCGCCCGCCCAGGGCGATTATCAGCTGACAGATCTTGTCGCGGATGTGACGGACCTTGGGGCAGCATCAGTCGATCATAGCCTGGTCAATGCCTGGGGCATCGCTGTAAACCCGCAAGGTATCATCTGGGTATCCGCCAACCATTCCGGTGCATCGACCGTATATGATTCCACAGGCAAAACGCTCCTGGGTCCTGTCGCCATTCCCTCGCAGGGTGCGCATTTCGGCGGCTCACCAACAGGCATCGTCTTCAACACCACCAGTGACTTCGCCATGCCCGGTACAGGGTTGCTCTCCAGGTTCATTTTTGTAAATGAAGATGGCACTGTGTCCGCATGGGCAATGGGCGACTCCACGATCACCGTAGCGGACAGGTCTGCCGGCGATGCGGTATACAAAGGGCTGGCCATTTCCGGCGATCACGGCACCAACAATTTCCTTTTTGCAGCCGATTTCAAGGGAAAGAAGATAGATGTCTTTGACAAGAACTTTACCTATGTCGGTGGTGGTGCATTTTCCGACCCCGGTATACCGGATGACTTTGGGCCATTTAATATCCGCAATGTAGGAGGCCAGATCTTTGTCACGTATGCTAAGCTCAAAGCCCCGGACAATGAGGACGACCAGGCCGGGCCCGGCAATGGCTACATAGACATCTTCAACCCGGATGGAACGCTGGTCCGAAGGTTCGCATCCCAGGGACCCCTGAATTCTCCCTGGGGTATCGCACAGGCGCCCGCAGGCTCGGGATTTCCCTTTCACTCCATCCTGGTGGGCAACTTCGGCGACGGACGGATCAACATCTACGACTCCACCGGTATATTCCTGGGACAGGTCCAGTCCAACGGTCAGCCTGTGACCATTGAAGGACTTTGGGCGCTCGACTTCCCATACAACGAAGCGCCGAAGATCGATCCGCAAAAGCTGTATTTCACGGCAGGACCCGCAGACGAGAACCACGGTCTTTTCGGGTTCATCAGAATGCGATAAATTACTGCACCTTCACATACACCGTCCTGACGATATTCAACGCATTGACATTGGTGATCTGGTAATCCAGCCGTATGACCGTCCCGCTTGCGGCTGACGGCAAAGTATAAGGCATCAGTAAGGTGTCCAGCCTCTTATTCTGAGAGAATGCCGGCGCATAGGGGATGGTCGTCACCAATGTCTTTGTTCCGGCCATCGTCTGGGAGAGCGTGGTTTCTTTCACCGGGCTTTGAGAAAAGAAAGTAAGCTCCGTCTTGAAAGTGCTGCCGGCCGGATAGACAGTAGCCGACGTGGTTGTCGTTCCTAAAGCCTTTGGGGGCGTAAGCGTTACATCCTGGAGAGGGTTGGCGCTGACGGGAGTATAGCCCACGCCGGTAGGGGTCGAATTATCAGGTGTAAAATCCTTGGATTTTGTACAGGCGGACCCACCCACGGTGACAACCACCACAAATAATACTTTATATATCGTTCTCATAATAAATTCTTTTAACCGTTAAAAAACTGCATTTACTGATCCCACCATACTTTGTCGGTAATCGGCTTTACGGCGCTTGCTGCATTGGGATTCCTGCTTGTTTCATCCAATGGATATAGTGCGCGCCGTATAAAGCTGTTGTTGGCGGAAGCATCGATATTCAACGGCAGGGCCATTCCCCTGAACAGATTGGGATCATAATCCCAGCGGCGTACATCCACCCAGGCTTCCGGATTGACGAAGAGGGCCACCTGTTTTTCCCGGAGTATCAGCTCCAGGGTAAGGTTGGCCGCGCCGACACTCACCTGTGCATTCTTACCGTATGTACTATCATATCCCAGTTTAAAAAGATTCGCAAACACACCTGCTCTGTAAGCATCATACGCCTGCTGGGTAGAACCCACTGATGTAGCCGTACCACCGTTTGCCAGGAATCTGGCCTCGGCCTCCATCAGCTTCTGCTCACTGTAGGAACCTATCACCAGCGGGGCCGCCTTTCTTCCATAATAAGTGGCATCCGTAAAATTATTATTGCTGCTGGCTGATCCTGCCCCATTGGCAATACCGCCATAAGCAGCCGATGCCGCCTTTTTGGTGAGCGTATCGATACGGGGATCGAACAGCCCGGTATAGACCACGCCCGTCAATGCATCCATAAACCGTTTGGAAGGCGCAATGGTAAACACCGCGCTCGCAGAGATCCTCCCCGACACATTGGTGTACCAGGGATTGGGGTTCTTGTCACTGAATATTAGCTGATAATCATTTGCATTACTGGTAAACCCATTCGCCATCGCCGCCAAAGCATTGTTCGCCGCATCCACCGCCCCCTTCTTGGTGGTGTGCATATACAGCCTTGCTTTCAGGAACCAGGCCGCCTGTGTCCATTTGGCCACCGAGCCGCTATAGATCAGGTCATCGACTCCCGGTGTATAATTGCCCGGGCTTGTCTGAGCGATCTCCGTAATGGCGGAATCGAGATACTTCTGCATAAAATCATAAATATCCTGTTGCTTGTCGTAATGCGGATACAGCACTTGAGGAGATTGAAAAGCATCCGACAGCGGGACATCTCCCCAGGTGTCCGTGGCCAGGGAAAGATTGGTGACAAAAAGCACGCGGGCCATGGCCATATATCTCGGCGAGCCGATCGAACGGGCCAGTTCCAGCATGATCTTCGCATTGGTCAGCGCATTGAGATAAAGCGTCGAATAACCCGTCGAGATCCGCACCTCCCGATACTGGTCCTCGCTGATAGGTCCCGAAGTATAGGCCGCCATTTGCTGACATAACATCGAAGTGATATAACCCACGTTCCCCTGGTTATTGGCAGTATAATATTCCACTGCCGGCAGGATCGTATTCAGCGTGACAAAAGAAGGCTGGTCGGGGTTTATATTAGGGTTCCCCGACTCGACAAATTTCTTGCAACCGGTAAGACAGGAAATACCCCACACGCCGGTCAGTATATATTTAAAAATATGATTGCGCATATCGTTGGTTTTATAAATTGATATTCAGATTAAAGATGATTGAGCTGAAGTTCGGGATGTTGGATCCCGTGAACCCATACACATTGTATCCCGCGGAATAGGCCGTGCTTTGCGGATCATAACCCTTGTAAGGAGTCCACAGGATAAAATTCGTCGCCGTAACACCCAGCGCCGCACCTTTAATGGTCTTGGTCCTGGCCAGCCACGAAGATGGCAACGCATAGCTAAGGCTTACATTGCGGAGACGCAGCCAGCTGGCATCCTGGATAAGCACGTCGGCCACATTGGAGAAGGCCGCCGGAGCATTATAATAGTTGTTCCTGTCCAGCACGACAGGGATATCGTTCTTCTTGCCATCCGTCATCTTCACGCCGTCAAAGATGATCTGTTTATACCGGGTCTCCGTGATCTTCAATACACCATTCCTGATGGAATTACGCATGGTCACATCATACATATCACCTCCTTTCTTGTATTCCAGCAAACCGGACAGCGTCCAGTTCTTCCATCTGAAAGAAGTGTTGATCGTTCCTACCCAGTCCGGCAGCGCATTGCCTACCTTCCTGTAGTCCGAGGTATATTGAGGAAGACCATAGTTGCTCGTCGCGGCAGGATTGTCGGCAATCAGTAATTTGCCATTCGCATTCCGTTGATAGGGCTGTCCATAAAGGTCTCCCGCCGAACCGCCGACCACCAGCTTGCTGTTGATCCTTCCTTCATCATAAAACAGTATCTCCGTGATACCCTTGTTGATAGCCAGCACCCTGCTCCTGTTTTGCGCCCAGTTCACTACGAAGTTCCAGGTGATATCTTTCATTTTTACAGGGGTCACATTCAATTCCACTTCCACACCTGTGTTACGTATTGTACCGGCATTGGTGATCCATTTGGAATAGCCCCCTGTGTAGGACACAGGCACCGGTATGATCTGGTTCTCATTCCTGCTGTTGTAATAGGTGACATCGAGATTGATCCTGTCATTCAGGAAGTGCAGCTCGGCGCCGGCTTCATAGGACTTCTGCATTTCAGCCTTCAGGTCCGGGTCCCCAATGGTAGGATTCCTGTAGAAGCCGGGGATGCTTGTGCCTGTCGACGTCTGAAAGGGAAAACCCAGGACCGACTGATAATAGGGTCCATTGCTGTACGGCAGCGCATCCTTACCCACCTGTGCATAAGAAAGACGCAGCTTACCAAAATTCAGGATCCTGCTATCCATCTTGTGCAGTTGGGTAAACACATAGCTCAGGCTTGCGGCAGGGTAAAAGAAGGAGTTGTTCTTGGAGGGCAGCGTAGAGCTCCAGTCATTACGGCCTGAAAGCTCCAGGTACAGGCCATCTCTGAACCCCACCTTGGCGCTGCCGAAAATACCCGCATACTTCCTGTTGGTCGTTGTACGGGTAGAGAACAGGTTCGTGGTATTGCTGATGTCATAGAATCCCGGTAAGGCAAATTTTTCACCCCGTACATTGACGACATCGCTTTGCGTCACCTGAATATTATTCCCACCCATCAGGGTAAGTGTAAAGTCGTCATTCAGTTGTTGATCCCAGGTCAGGTAGGCATTGCTGTTGATATCCCTGAATTTTTGTCTCTCCTCCACGATAAAGCCCCCGTTGGCAATGGCAAGATCGAATGTAGTGGGATCACCGGGGTACCTGGGTCCCGGAACGATACGCGTACGCTGGTCATTAAACATGTCAGCGCCGATCTTATAGTCGAAACGCAGACCGGGAATGATGGTATAGCTCAATCCCATGTTCCCGACAAATCGGAAAAGATTGTCCACCAGCTGGCTGAATTTCGCCTCATACAGCGGGTTGTCGATATTACCCGGAGAATACACCTTCATGCTGCCATCCGGATAGATATAGTCCCGTACATCATAGGTAGTGGTATGATAAGACAGGGCCGTCATGACACCCTTGTCCCCGGCCGAAGGCTGGTTGTTCTTTTCAGAGAACAGGGATGCCGAGCCCGTAACGCTTAGCTTATCGGATACCTGGTAGGTACCGGCCAGCTTGAAGGTATAACGGTTAAACCCCGTTCCTGCCAGTATGCCATCCTGGTTCAGCGCAGAGAACGAGCTGTAGTAAGTGGCCTTATTATTCCCCCCCTGTAAGGCAATGGAATTATCGACCCGGTGACCGGTGGTAAAGGCTCGTTTGAAGTTGTTATACGCCGGGTCGGCCGCCGTTCGCGCAGGCCCGAACGTTTGGAATTTCGAACCCAGGGTCCCATCATAGTTGACGTTCACCCGGCCGTTGGACCCTTCCCTGTAGGTCGTTTGGATCTCGGGCCATTTGGTCAGAAAGTCAGCGCTTGCAGAGCTGCTCGTATTGATGCTCGTCTTTCCGGCCAGCCCTTTTTTGGTAGTGATCACCAGCACCCCATTGGCAGCCTGCAGACCATAAAGAGCTGTGGCGCCGGCGCCTTTCAATACCGATACCGACTCGATGTCGTTCGGATTGATATCGAGCCCCCTGTTGGCAAAGGCAAACTGGTCATTGCTCGCCGCCTGGATCCCGTTGGATCCGGTACTGGGAATCACGGCCGTAACATTGGTGTTGTTGTTGACAGGGACGCCGTCGATGACAATGAGAGGCTGGTTATTAGCGCCCGGACTGAGAGAGGAAATACCCCTGATGACAATATCTGTCCCCGAACCTGGCGCCCCGCCGGTAGAAGTGATATTGACATTGTTGACCTTACCCTGCAGCGCATTGATAAAATCGTTGTTGCGTCCCTGTGACAGCTGAGCGGCGCCTACCTCCTGAACGCTGTATCCCAATGCCTTTTTCTTTTGCCGGATCCCAAAGGCAGTGGACACTACCACTTCATTTAAGGTGCCGCTTTGTTGTAGCTGAACATCATAAGAGGTAGCGTCGGTCACCGGGACTTCCTGTTTTTGATAGCCCGTGGAGGATATCACCAGCACGGGAGATCCCCCTGAAACATGAATGCTGAAATGTCCGTTGCCGTCAGCCGTAACAAAAGTGGAAGTACCTTTCTGTTGAACGGTGGCCAGTGGGACGGCTTCACCTGAGGAGTTGACTACTTTGCCGGATATGACTCTTTTTTGGCTAAAGACAGCCAACGGCGCCCAGCATAACAGCAGCATAACGCAGCTTAGCCTGGTTAGTTTTCTCATAATAGGAATGTTTTTAATGTGACAGTTAGAAAAACTGAATTTAACTAAAAAAACCCGCCCATAAATGAGCGGGTCTTAAAAAGTGCCTTCACGATTAATTCACATGCAATATTTGCTGTTCATATCGGCTATCATCACGCAGCCGGATAACGAGCCGGTAGGCGCCCGTCCGAAGGTTCCCCAACGGCAAGGTGATCGTAGAACCAGAAAAGTTCTGCTGTATCCTTTCCCTTCCCGACGCATCATACAGTGTAATGACACCCTGAACGTCCGCTGGGCCCGAGACAGTCACATGATCCCCGGCAGGATTGGGGAAGACATTGAAATGAGGATGCCGCCTGACCCGTACGGTCCTTACTGCGCTTGTCAATATAGTACTATCGGTATAACGCAGTCGCACCCGGTAATGATTGGCGCCAACCACAGGTGCTGGATCGATAAAGCTATAGTCCGTGACCGTTTCACTATTGCCCGCTGCAAGGATACGTCCGATCCTTTCCCATCCCGTACTGTCGTTTGTTCTCCGTTGGACGATGAATGCACGGGTGTTATGCTCCGTCGAAGTCTGCCAGGTCAGCTGCACACTGGTGTCACCCCGTACCACCGCATTGAAATTGAGGATGGAATCGGGTAGCGCTGCAGTGGATTCATGAAACACCGCCTCGATCTCATAATTAAAGGTACCCGCCATCCTGATCGTATCACCCGACACAATGCTGCTGGTGATCTGGGTATATCCATTCAGCGCCCGGCTGTCCCAATGCACACCGTCGGACGACCAGATGAGATAACCCTGTGCGCTATTAGGGTCGTCACTGGGACTAATAACCGTGCCGATAAAATGTCCCTTGTTATAGGTAAAATGCAGCCCTCCATAAGTAATAAAATCTCCATCTCCTACGACAGTGCCCGGAGGAAGACCGGCAATCACGGTCATATTGTTCAGTGTGATGCTGGTATCGGCCAGGTTGGGTGTACTGACGCAAAAAAATCCCGTCGGCTGGCCAGGTCCATACCCTACTCCGAAAATATAATACTTCGCGCTGTCTGCCACATACAGGATATCATCATATGACTTGACATGAAAACCCGCCGGCCATTTATTGGTCAGCGCTAAAGTCGTGAAGTTGGTGCCGTCTGCAGACCCATGTATCTCACCCACACCCGGATAATAACCCGAGTTGTCGTTGTCGGTCAGAAAAAACTGGTTATTCGTATACCTGATATTATAGGTAAAGTGAATGGGATAGGGATCGTAAATATTATCCGGGTCGTAGGGCAGGGCAGAGCCATTCCAGTTAACAGCATCGGAAGAATGCCATACAAGGTTATTTTGCGGGAAGCCGTCGGCATACCACGAGACATAATTGCCTCCCCCATAAAGGACATGATATCGAAGATCCATCGTGGGAAGACCAGGGACGCTCAGGGCGCCGGCATTCGCCCAGCTGACGCCATCCGTGGAAGTATAGGCATTGCCGCCTGCGATCGTATACCTTGCATTGGCACTGTCGTATACCACTTGAGGAATAACGCCGTAGGCTTGCCTGATCCCCCTGTGCGGTATGGTATCCACCAACGTCCAGTTGCGGAAGTCGCTGGATGTGTAGACAAAGGCATTGGCGTCGTTGGGGCTTACCTTGACAATATTGCTGCCGTTGGTGGCAATGCTGACCTGGTTAGCGCCGGGGAATAGGAAATCAGCGGTATCGCGAGAAACGGCAAAGCCGATCCCTCTAAACACAAAATACCGCTGCTGAACAAAGGCAGCATTGTATCCATCCGTGTTGATAGCAGTAGCTGAACCAAAGTTGACGCCGTCCGCCGACGAATACAATACATTATGGGCGTCGGGGTACTGGAAGAATTCCGACAATAGATACACGCGGCTGCTGTCGGCAAATACATCATAAAATGCATCCGTATGACCGGGCAGATCAGGCAGGGTAGACCAGGTGTGCGCATCCGTAGACACTTGCACCTGGCTGCCTGGTAAATAAAAATGACCTTTCGCATATCTGATATTGGGCGCCTGACTGACGGTGTCGATGGACCAGGGTCCTGCCAATCCATTTGCGCTCCGGACGAGTATCGTATGCTGGAAGTCCGGGGTGTAGCCGGCCAGCACCAGGTACCCATTCCCGGATACAACGCGGACAAATACCATCCCCCCATCTACACTCGCCAGGGTATCCCGGGCCCAGCTTATCCCATCCGTGGAACTATAAAGCGAAGCGCTGTCACCCACGGCATAAAAGGTACTGTCCCGGTATAGTATATCATGCAAAGCTGCATAAGTATTGGTTATGCTTTTTGTCCAACTGACCAGGTCCATAGAGGAATAGATCTTGCCGCTGTCCGCAACCACTACCCATCGCCCGCTCCCAAAGACAAAAGCCGGCGCTTGTCGGAGAGTGTCGGACGGTCCCGGTATTCGCTGCCAGTCGATGCAATTAGAAGACGTAAAGAAATGAAAAGGAGTCGCCGAGCAGGTGAGATAGACGCCATTCCCATAAGCGACCCTGTTAGCCCCGGTCAGCTCAGTTGGCTGCAGTCCCTGATAGATATTGAGCGCAGGAGTCTGGGCATCGACTTTAAAACAGGTAAATAAAAGAAAGATCAACGGAATAAAAACAAAGACTCGCCCGTACACCGACTGGCGATAGCGTAGAAGTGTGACCATAAAAAGGTTGTTTAGATTAAAAAATAGATTTAATCCAGTTACGTCGGTCCTTAAATTTGCTTTGTTCTTGGCAGCTTTAACAGGAAGGAAAGAATTGGCATAACAAAGATAGGGGAATTCAACATTCCCCTATCCAAATGGTATAAATGACCGTCTATTTGATCATCTCTTAATCTTCTCTTCTTTTGAGGTCTTCCGTGCCGTTCTCTTCCACATTTTCCTTTACCTTTTGCACCGCTGAAGACACAGGTCCTTTCATATGCTCTTGTGGGTCAGTGGTTCCCAGCGTCTCCGGGTCCGGCTGCCTGGGAGCGCCTTCTTTCTCTTTTTGCTGCCGGCTCTTATTTGTTTTATCCTGCTCCATAAAATAGTTTAGAACAGCCGCAAAAAAACTATGCCACTCCGTCCTTTCAATTATTGAACCGGTAAATATGAGCAAACTCCTCCGCAAACTCGGTAAATCTTCTCTTCCCAAATACCTCATATTGATTCTGTTGATAATGCTTTTCCACTATCCCTTCCCTGACGGCGATCCCCATGTCTACGATATAATGCTGGGCCGCCTCCCTGGAAAATCCATTTTGCAGCAACCCTTCCAATAGCTGTTCATCTGAGAATTGCACCCATTGCAGCTCCGGCTTCCCTGCAGCCTTTCCCAATATCTCCGCTATCTCTTTCCCATTCAATATGTCACTGACAATATACAAGATGTTCCTTCCTGTAAAAGGTGTTCTAAACGCCTTTACCGCAGCCTCGGCTATGTCAGCCGGATGGGACATCGGCAGGTTGACATCATCCGGGAAATTATTTCCAATAATACCCATATGCCTGATCATTCCCATAGCGCCATAAAAATTTGTATAAAAGCCGCCTGGCCTCAGATGCAGCACGTTTATGCCGCTCAGCTCATCCAGCCATGCTTCCAGGTTCTGGTACGCTGTCAGCGGCGGTTTACCCGCGAGTGCAGACCCCGTGCTGCTTAAATTTACAACGTGCTCCACACCTGTCTCTCTTATCGCCTCCGCGTAGTTCCTGCCAACGCTGATGGTAAACGTCTTGTAATCGGGTGTCTTGAAATCAGGCGGTATCATCAGGTAAACGGCATCGCTGCCCTCAAATGATCTTCTTACAAAGTCCGCATCTTCTACTGATCCGATCAACGGGATGGCATTCATTTTTTCTATCTCCATCGCCCTGCCCGCATGGGAGCTGATGACTTTTACTTCATGACCATCTGCTATCAATTTCTCCGTAAGGACCCGGCTGATATTCCCCAAAGCGCCTGTAACTGTGATTTTCATATTTAGGTATTTAAAATGATTGCACAAAACTAAAATAGTACTTACTTTTGTACAAGTACTTACCCTAAAGTATGTATCCCATGGCAGCGATAAAAGAAGCCTCCGTTATTCAGGAAAATAAAAGCCGGGCATTTGTCTCCTGTCCCGTGACGTTTGTAATGGAAAAGATCGGCGGATACTGGAAGCCGATCATCCTGTTCAACCTTTTGTCCGGTCCAAAGCGCTACAGCGAATTGAAAAGGTCGATCCCAACCATTACCGAAAAGGTCCTGATACAGCATCTGAAACAATTGGAGGAGGATGATCTGTTGATAAGAAAGTCAAAACCGGTAGTGCCGCCATATGTCACCTATGAGCTGTCTAAGGCCGGGAAAGCTTTAAGACCTGTTCTCTATGCCATGGCGGAATGGGCTGTACATAACAGTGGGAAATTTTCAAAGACATTTGCCCGGCAAATGAAGGATTTTCCGGAAGAATGAGCATACTGTAGAATTCCCTCCCCATGTTACGGCGCTTCCTGGTTACAAGCCGCCCCCTTTAACAATGGCATTGAATTTTCATAGATGGGTCATGACGTTTAGCGTGACCGATGGAAGATCCTTATTCAAATGGCTGTTGCTGTTCTTACTTGCCGGTGGGCAGATGGCTGTCTACGGCCAGGTAGGGCCACCCGTCGACTCCCTTAGGGCAGACTCTTTGCGTGGCAGGAAATTCCAAAACCCACCTCCGGGGGAGAATGTCAATAAACAATACGATTTTGGCGACCTGGCCCGGAATATCCTGCATCCCGGCAGGAAACCTGATACATTGCATAAAGGGTCAGGCATCACCGTCGTACCCAATGTCGCCGCCAATCCAACTATCGGGGCTCAACTGGGTATCAAGGCAGTAGCAGGCCGCAAACTGGGTAAGGACCCTTCCACCATCATGTCGGTGGGGGCGACATCGGCCTCCATTACCACCAAGGGCATCATTTACTTTTATATTAATCATAATATATTTACACCCGGCAACAAGTGGAACTTGCAGGGCAGTCTCGTGGCAGCCAAATCGGTCTCACCCGATCACGGCCTGGGCATCGGTCGCGACTACAGCGGGGAAAGCCACACAGATTCCGTACTGGCCAACCCCACGCATAAGGGGTATGCTATCAACTCTATATACTACAATATCAGGGAAAAGATATATAAGAACGTGGCAAAGAATCTTTTTCTCGGGGCAGGCCTTTCCTTCGACATCAGAAGACAGATCAAGGTAAAGGATACGACTACAAATGCAACACCGCAGAGCGTATATAACCTTCGGCACGGATTTCCTCAGCACCACTATTCGGCAAACGGATTCCTCTTCAATGTGCAATACACTTCCCGTGACAACCCTAACCGTCCCTATCATGGTATTTACTTCGATGCAGGCATCAGGATCAACCAAAAGTGGATCGGAAGCACGAAGAATGCCGTACAATTGACCACCGACTTCAGGAAATACTTCAGCTTGTCACCTACAAGCCCCGAGACCGTGCTCGCATTTTGGAATTGGGGGTCTTACCTTGTCAGCGGTGCGCTTCCCTACCTTGAATTGCCCGGTACCGCCAGGGATGGTTCTTATCGCAGCGGCAGAGGATACACGTCCCAGTATTTTAAAGGAACGAAATTCAATGACACGGAGCTTGAGCTTCGCTTCCCCATACTGGCCAACAAATTCATCAGCGGGGTCATCTTCGGCAGCCTGCAAACAGCCAATGACGAGCATGGCACGGAATTGTTCCGGATATTTCAACCGGGCTACGGCGGAGGCCTCCGCGTCCTGTTCAACAAACATACCCGCACCAACCTGGCACTGGATTATGCCTTCGGCCGGTTTGGCAACAAAGGATTCTTTCTTAATTTGAATGAATCGTTCTGACAACTGGGAAAAAGCAAAATTGTATAACTAATTTCCAAAATTCTGTAACCGCTCTACCTGGGTTTATTTCTATCTTCATAACAGAATAAAAACTGTATGGAACATCAACATCATTCCGGGCATTCGGACCATCAACACCCTGAGACCGCATCCTCGCAGCATACCACCCAGGAGCATACATCCACGGAACATACATCCCCGCAGCATAGCGGCCACGACCACCATCCATCCTCCCCCTACAGCGGCCACGACCACCATCCATCCTCCCCCTACAGCGGACACGACCACCATGCATCCTCCCCGCACGGCGGCCACGACCACCATGCCATGATGATCGCAGACTTCCGGCGACGGTTCTGGATAACCCTGATCCTGACGGTCCCCGTAATGTTGCTTTCCCCGATGATCCAACACTGGCTGGGAATACACCTGGAGTTTACAGGCTCATTGTATGTGCTGGCAACGTTGTCGTCAGTCATTTTTTTCTATGGCGGCTGGCCCTTTCTAAAAGGCTGGTGGGAAGAGATGAAACCCTGGAACCCGGGCATGATGACCCTGGTGGGATTTGCGATCACGGTGGCGTACATATACAGCCTGGCGACGGTGTTCGGCTTAAAAGGAATGGACTTCTTTTGGGAGCTGGCGACGTTGATCCTCATCATGCTGCTGGGACACTGGATCGAGATGCGGTCGGTAGCCGGCGCATCGAAGGAGCTGGAGCTATTGGTACAGCTCATGCCGGATGAGGCTCACTTAGTGCATGGCGATCACGTGATGGATGTGAGAACGGAGACGTTAAAAGCAAATGACGTCATTCTTATAAAGCCCGGCGAGAAAGTGGCGGCAGACGGAAAGATCATCGAAGGTGAAAGCTATCTGAATGAAAGTTTGCTGACAGGTGAATCCACGCCGGCGGAAAAAAAGAAAGGCGACAAGGTGATCGCCGGCGCTATCAATGGCAATGGCGCATTACGGGTGGAAGTCTCTCACGGGCCAAAAGATTCTTATTTGTCCCAGGTGATCAGGCTGGTAGAAGACGCTCAAAAAAACAGGTCTAAAACACAGCTGCTGGCCGACAAGGCGGCAAGATGGCTGACCCTGATAGCCATCGCCGCAGGCATCGCTACCTTCCTGGTGTGGCATCTGTCCGGACGGGACCTGGCATTTTCCATAGAAAGGATGGTCACCGTCATTGTGATCTGTTGCCCCCACGCCCTCGGATTGGCGGTACCCCTGGTAGTAGCCCGGTCTACCGCCTTGTCCGCAAAAAATGGATTGCTGATAAGGAACAGGACAGCCTTTGAGAACGCCCGGAAGATCACGACGCTGATTTTTGACAAGACGGGCACCCTCACAGTCGGGAAGTTCGCGGTAGTTGATGTCCATCCTTTCCATGGACAGACGGACAAAGCAGCGGACAACAAACCCCTGGTTCGTTCCGGAGACAACGAACTCCTGCGACTGGCGGCAGCGCTGGAACAAAATTCAGAACACCCCATTGCAGCGGGAATACTGGAAAAGGCAAAAACGGCAGGACTTTCTCTTCCAAAGGCGGATGGCTTTAAGGCCCTCACAGGTCAGGGAGTAGAGGCCACTATAGAAGGCCGCAACGTCCAGGTAGTCAGCCCCGGTTATCTAAAGGCACATGGTATCACACTCCCATCCGACATTAAAGGAGCCGCCGGTGAAACAAGCGTATTTATCCTGATAGACCATCAGCCCGCAGGCTATATTACGCTTGCAGACCAGGTCCGTCCTGAATCCCCGGAAGCCATCCAAACCCTGCACAGATCAGGCATCAAATGTATATTGTTGACAGGAGACAACAGACAGGTGGCGGAAAAGGTAAGTAAAGATCTTGCGATGGACGGATACTTTGCAGAAGTCCTGCCACACGAAAAACAGGAAAAGGTGAAGGAATTGCAGCAAAAGGGCGAGTTCGTGGCCATGACAGGGGACGGGATAAATGACGCTCCCGCACTGGCGCAAGCCGACGTGGGCATCGCCGTGGGGTCAGGTTCGGATATTGCCGCAGAGACCGCTGGGATAGTATTGGTCAACAGCAACCCCGCAGACATCGTAAAACTGATCCTTTTTGGCAAGGCCACCTATCGCAAAATGATACAGAATCTGGCCTGGGCCACAGGTTACAACGTAGTTGCCCTCCCTCTTGCAGCCGGGATACTATATAAAGCCGGAATCCTTCTTAGTCCCGCTGCAGGGGCAGTGCTGATGAGCGTTAGCACTGTAGTAGTGGCAATAAATGCCGGGTTATTGAAAGTAAAATAAACATCTGCATTCTATGCCCAGGCTTGGCACGGATTTTTCTGTTTGCGTTATAGCTCATGCGAAGGATACTCTCCATCATATTATCTTTTCTTTACTTATCCACTTCTTCAGGTGTGCTGGTACGTCATCACTATTGTATGGGAGAATCAGCAGGCA
>Ga0207695_10000421_pt1 | contig 93835 bp, 67 predicted proteins | sample KBSC54metaG_FD_184354 | JGI IMG/M metagenome (GOLD analysis project Ga0207695, IMG submission 184354) | Corn rhizosphere microbial communities from Kellogg Biological Station, Michigan, USA - KBS C5-4 metaG (SPAdes) (version 2) | ecosystem: Host-associated > Plants > Roots > Rhizosphere > Soil... | reverse complement strand
GAACGCCTGGCTGTGGATCCTAATAACAGCAACGTCCTTTTTTGCGGAACCGGATCAAATGGTTTGTGGAAAAGTACCAATGGTGGTTTGACCTGGAGTTTGGCCTGGAATGGAGTAACAACTACAAGCAATGGCAACGGGATCTGCTTTGTCGTGTTTGATCCTTCCAGCGTTTCGGGGGGAGTTACCCAAACTATCTACATAGGAGTTTCCCGCACGGGAGCAAATAACATATACAAAAGTACCGATGGAGGCAGCACGTTCACTGCCATTCAGCCGGATAATTCATTTATGCCTCACAGGGCTGTTTTATCTTCTGATCATTCTACTTTATACGTGACCATGGCGGAGGGTGAGGGTCCATCGAACGGCGGCAACGGAAGAGTTTACAAGCTGGCTACTGCTACCGGAACCTGGACCAACATTACACCCAACGGGAATAATCTCCCTTATGGTGGTGTAAGTGTTGATCCGACAAATGCGAACAGAATAATTGTTTCAACGGAAAACGCCTGGAGTAACAACCAGTTTGGCGCCACATGGGGAGATTTTGTATTCTTCTCTACCGATGGAGGAAGTACCTGGACCCAAAAGTTGTCATCCACAAGTACCCTGAACACAAATGGCATGGGCTGGATCACTGGCCGTGGGATCCATTGGGCAGGCAGCATTGACTTCGATCCGTTGAATACAGCAAGAGTAAGGGTTATATCGGGGAATGGACTTTTTACCTGCGATGATATCAATGCGTCTGCCACTTCCTGGAAATTTGATGTAAAAGGAATGGAAGAGACGGTTGTACTTGACGCCATAAGCATCCCCGGTGGTAAATTTGTTTCAGCCGTGGGAGACCAATTTGGAGCAGCGTATTCCGATATTTATGCTTATCCGGCGCAGGTACACACTCCAACCGTTACTTCCAATAACGGTATAGCCTTTGCTCCAAATAATATCAATAAAGTGATAAGAGCCACGAATTATTTATACTACTCTACCGATCAGGGAGTAACCTGGACGCAAGCGGCTACTACTAATGGCGGTGGGTACGGGAAAGTAGCCTTGTCGGCAGATGGAAATACAACCCTTCATTGTCCGGGCGGCGGAACCACCACTTATTATTCGACCAACGATGGAGCATCATGGAACAGTACGGGAGTTACCAACGTTCAGGATGCTGCACCAATAGCAGATTATGTCAATGCCAACAAATTTTACATTTATAGCCCTAATAGCGGACAGCTGTTGGTAAGTACAAATAAAGGTGTGAGCTTTACCCCCTCGGCATCTAACCCGGGTCAATGGGGATCAGGACGGGCAAGGGCGGTTCCAGGTAACGAAGGACATGTATGGGTAGCTTTGAACGGGGGCGGATTGAAATACACCACGAACAATGGAACTTCATGGACAACAGTTTCCCCTGTTACTAATTGCGAAGCTGTTGGATTTGGTAAAACCGCAGCAGGGGGTACTTACCCTACAGTTTATATTTGGGGAATTGTTGGCGGAGTCAGAGGTATGTTCCGTTCTACTGACCAGGGCGCTTCGTGGAGACGGATCAACGACGATGCCCATCAGTATGGCAATATGGGGCAGGGTAATTTTGTAATCGGAGATATGAACGTATTTGGACGAGCATACATGAGTACAGAAGGGCGAGGTCTGGTCGTCGTCGAATCCGGACTTGTATTACCGGTGGCCAATGCGGGGACGGCGCTTTCGATCACGCTGCCGACCAGCTCGGTAACGCTGGATGGTAGCGCTTCTTCGAGCCCGGATGGCAGTGCGCTCACGTATTCCTGGAGTTATGTCTCCGGTCCGGCAGGCTATACGATTGCCAGCCCTACGGGCGCCAAGACGAGTGTTACGGGTCTGGTGCAAGGCACCTACACTTTTCAGCTGATCGTTACAAATGGTCAGGGTAATTCGTCAACTGCGACGGTGACCGTTACGGTGAATCCTGCGCCGGTTGTCATTCCTGTAGCCAATGCCGGTTCAAATATCACGATCACGCTGCCGACCAATTCGGTAACGCTGGATGGTAGCGCCTCTTCAAGCCCGGATGGCAGTGCGCTGACCTATGCCTGGACCTATGTTTCAGGTCCGACCGGTTATACGATCACCAGCCCTGCTGCGGCCAAGACGAGCGTGACGGGTCTGGTACAGGGCACCTACGCCTTCCAGCTGAAGGTCTCCAATACCTCGGGCGGCTCGGCCACGGCTATGGTCTATGTATATGTGAACAACCCCGATGTGGCGCCGATCGCCAACGCGGGCAATGATACCACGATCACGCTTCCGGTGAACAGCGTGAAATTAGACGGGACGAAGTCCTATGATCCGGATGGCTCGATCGTCTCTTACAACTGGTTCATGTCCTCGGGTGCTTCGGGTGTGACCATTGTCAATGCGAATACTTCGACTCCGACCGTTGTCGGGTTGCCATCTGCCGGCAGCTACACATTCGTACTGACGGTAATGGACAATGCCGGTTTGACTGGCAGCGCTTCGATAACGGTGACCCTCAACGCGGGCAGCGGTACCGGTGGTCCGGGCAACGGCAGTGGTGGTCCGGGCGGCGGTGCAACGCTTACGGCCAATGCGGGTAAGGATACGGTAGTAACCCTGCCTGTCGGCAATCTGGCCCTGGATGGCAGTGGTTCTTCGGATGCGGGTGGGACGATCATAAGCTATGCCTGGAGCCAGCTGAGCGGTCCTGTCGGGTCGGTCCTGAAGAGTGCAAACAACGCTGTTTGTCCGGTCGACAGTCTTCAAAAGGGCAACTATGTCTTCCAGCTTATGGTGACGGACGACCATGGCAATACGTCTACGGACACTGTCACAGTATCTGTGATAGCCAAGGACAGGAGCTCGGACAAGGACGACCTGAATATCATCCCCAATCCGGTTCAGTCGACCACCAGCCTCGGGATCACGAGCGGGACCGAAGGACCGATGCAGATCAACGTATTATCTGTGTCAGGCAATGTGGTGATGTCGACGCTTACAGAGAAGACGCTGCCCTATCAGGTCGTGTCGTTGAATGTAAGCGGATTGTCGAGGGGTACTTATATAGTTGAGATCCTCATCGGTAATGGGCAGACGAGGATCATCAAAAAGCTTGTGAAGCAGTAATGGATATTGATCATAATTCGACCGGTCGTGAAGCCCTTACTTGCGGAGAGCAAGAGATTACCCTCTCGCTTTTATTCGGCGCCCACGAGGGCAAAACCTGCGACGGTCAACTTTTATTTGCCTCTTCAAAATTTTGGCTGCTTCGCTTCATCTCATCATCGTTCGTAAAATATGGCGGCGGTAGGCGGCGTTTCGGTCCTCATTGCCCCGTTGACCATGTTCTGCCGGGCAGTGAAGGCGGCTTTGGCTGATCCGACGAAGCATTTAAGAGCTGAATAGGCCGGTTACATATAAAACACATCAGAATTTGGGGCGCCCTTAACAGTGGGTCTTGAAAAAACGATGTCCTGGATGATCTTGATAAATTTCTTCACCCGTTCAGCCTTTTTGGAATCGAACAGGGAGAAATCGTCACAATGTGCATCGATGGTGATCTCCTGTGAATGAGCAGCTGTTCTGGCCCGAATGACAGTGTTTAATTTAGGCATGCCGCGGCAATTGTCGTGTATGGTTGTCTGAGGGGACAACTGGTCTAATTCAAGGGAATACCAGGCATCGGTAATGCGGGTCTTTTCCGCTTGGGTCAACCCAAGGTTTATCGCCAGGGGGGACCTCGATATATAAAACATCGTGAAACTGTCTTTTTTAAGATCCACCTTCCATGTCTGGGCGAAAGCCACTTCGATGGCGACATTCCTATCGACCTCCCGCTTGATGCCACAACCGGCGCAGCTCATGGTTACAAAAAGGATAAGTTTAATCATAGAACGAATTTACGTAACAAGTCCTACATTAATGAGCGAAATTTTCTTCCAGGAGTAAGCTGCAGGATACCATCCTGTTATCCGTGATCTCCAAAGATCGATGGTTGCAGGATCCATGCTGTACGTTTTTCCACATGCTACATTATAGGCGCTGGTAGCGTTTTCGGAATAATCGTCATAATTGGTGTTAAATAACCCGTGTGATATGGGCAGGGTCCAATGCCAGGCATGCATTATCTCAAGAAAATTCGAAATCTCGCGTCGATTATTACCACCGTGGTCAGCTTGCTTTTTTAACTCCCAGGGTTTAAAAATACTATCCCGAAAAAAGTAGCACGTATTTCTGGGGCACTGACTGGTAAAACGATTCGAGAAAAAGACGGCGAACAAAGATTAGTGTTTACCATAACGCCTGTTTGTATCGCCAGGGGATGAGGGGCACATCGGATCAGCAGGGACAATTAGGAAAGTCGGCGTAGGCTGCCGTACGCCCGGAATCCATAAAACGAGTCGTCATTTCGGCCGAAATGAGACGGTTGTGAAATTATTAAATACCCCTGCAACTTCTTCGCTGTACTCACCAAAAATACCGTGTATTATAGTAGGATCTATTACCTCAAGGTTGAAATAAATGTTTGCCGGTATTGACTCAGATCGCTTTTGGAACAAGGAGTCGACAAGCACGCTACTCGGTTTATCCAGGTGTTTATCAAAGTAAACAGCCAGGAAATCTCCGGATTTAATTAATTGCACCAAGTTATGCGAATTAATTGCCTTGCCATCGTTATCAAGAAATAGGCTTTTACCGTTTTTAAAAGAAACAGTCAACGAATCGTCGATGAAAAAATAACAGGTTTTTTTTGATTTATTTTCAATAACAAACGAACAGCCTATTGTCGCGGTAGAGTCATTATTAGGATGGTAATCTATGATAATTTCATCCGCCGTCATCCGTGAATTGTATATTTTAATCGGCGTACTTCGTTTTACCTTCCCATTTACCCATTCTGTCATTTCATTTCCCCAGAAAAAAGGATAAAGTGTCGAGGCAATTGAGCCAAGAGCCAATAGCTGCAATGCTAAAAACTTTATACGCGTTCCGCCTGTCAAATAAGGTATCCTTCTTAGTACACTTACAATGGGAAACACCAGGATGATAAGTCCGATAATCAAATACGTTAGAATAATCACACGCATATCTATTGCACCTTCACCATTGAATACTTTATCAACAAAGGATTCGGTTATAATAAAAGACAATAAAACTAAACAAAAAAGCAAATGTGCAGAGGCAAAAAGGTACACCGTGTTGGCTGTGAAAATGTTTTTCCAGTACGTACCCACGCGGAGGCATTTTACCAATAGCGTAATTAAAAAATAGCTAATAACGGCATATGGAGCAGAGGCAACAATAATATCGATAACGGTGAAATGCCTCACTTCCGAAAATGCCTTTTGGTAATACTCAACATCGAGAAACCCCAAAAAATTATCGCCGGAAGATTCGAATGCCCTATAAATAAAATAGTTCGTAAAAATGCTAATGAAAAGGTATGTCTTTGCTGAGATATAAGCGTCCGGGTTATTAATGAGATTATTTAAAAACAACTTGGATCGGAAGAAGGAGTGGTAGAATGTAACAAGTAGCCGCGCGAAAAAATCCCAAATTGAATTTAGGGTGCCTTCCAATGTAAACATATAAAATAGTTTGACCGTCTAATATACATTTCCGGTATCAATTTTTCATCCCGTTAAAACACCCATATCGTTTAGTTAAGCAAAAAAAGGTGATTTCACCCCCTGGAAATGGCCAGGAAGGGGCCTTCACCAGAAATCGGCTGCTTCCATTCAGTTATCTGATAATCAGCATACTTAGGATGGGAAAAACGGGACTACAACGGGAGATGGATAGCTTCTTTCGGGAAACGGAGGACGAAGCGTTCAGCATACGACGAGTAACCAAAGGTGCCTTCAATCAGTCGCGCAGAAAATTGGCGCCTGCAGCCTTCCTGAAACTCAATGAGATCATCTGGCGGGACTTTTATAAAGAGGTGGACTACCTGGGTTATCATGGCCACAAACTGTTGGCAGCGGATGGCAGTTTCTTGGATCTGCCGGATCATGCCAGCATCCGGGAAGAATTTGGTAAACGCAACAAATGATCGACCAGCAAAATACGGACAAAGTAAAAGTCACTGCTCCAGGCACTTACTATCAGGGAGCGGATTTTAGTAATAATATTAATTTGATAAGAAAATTCCCTTTTCCAAATATTATTCCGCTTACGGACTTTGTTTCTGATCATCCTCCTTTCCACGATAGCACTGACATCAAGGACTGGAAGAGCTGTCACCGGGAATTCGCTGCGGCGTCAGCCAATCGGATCGGCATCCTAGCAACCGGTTGCGGACATTTTATATTCGATGACAATCCTCCTCTGGTGATAAACGCCATAGTCAAAGCTTATAAAACCGCAAGTGCCGATCCTGCATCTTTGAGGTAATCAGGAACGAAACCCGATTTATGTAAATTGGACAAAAACGCACATTAAGGCTACTATTCAATAGAAATAAGCGCTATAAATTATCATTTAAAGGGCTTTGACCAATCTTGGCGATCTTACTTGCGGAGAGTAAGAGATTAGCTCGCCCGCTACCGCGGGCTTCGCTGATCTCGCGAGGGGGAGGCCAAAACCCAAATTCAATTTTACCGCACTACGTGCGGTATTTTTATTCCCCTCCCTCTCGCCCGGGCAAGCCCGGCTCGCGGTCGGGTCATAAAAAATGCCCAGCCAAAGGCTGGGCAAAATTTAATTTGTGTTTGCGGAGAGTAAGAGATTCGAACTCTTGATACCCTTTCGAGTATACACACTTTCCAGGCGTGCTCCTTCAACCACTCGGACAACTCTCCGGTTGAAAACCAGATCCGCCAATCGCCGGACCTCCCCATCACAGGGGCTGCAAAACTACAAAAACTACCCTTAAGAACCGAATATTTTTTGGGCATTCTCAGTCGTCACACGAGCCACCTCCTCCACCGAAACCCCCTTCACCTCGGCCAGCCGATGCGCCACATATTTAAGGTACGAGCTCTCATTCCGCTTGCCCCGGAAGGGCACCGGGCTCAGGTACGGCGCGTCCGTCTCCAGGACCAGCGACTCCAGCGGGATATCGCGGATCGCCTCCGGCAGCCCCGAATTCTTATACGTCAGGACCCCTCCGATGCCAAGATAAAAACCAAGCCCGACGATCCGTCTCGCCGCCTCCCCATCCCCGCTGAAACAATGAAAGATCCCCCGCAGTCCCCCCTTCTGGTGCTCCCGGACCACGCCAATGCTCTGCTCCATCGACTCGCGGGAATGAATGACGATCGGGATGTCATAGTGAAGCGCCCACTCGATCTGCCGATGAAAGGCCTCATACTGCTGCGCCTCAAAGCTGCGGTCCCAGTAAAAATCCAGCCCTATCTCCCCGATCGCGACCCAGGACCTGCGCGCCAGCTCCCCCTCTACAAAGCGCAGTTCGGCCTCATAGTTCTCTTTTACATTGCAGGGGTGCAGTCCCGTCATCCCAATGCATTTTCCGGGATAGCGGGCCTCAAGGGCCAGCAGGGCCTCCTGGCATTCGCTGTCGATGGCGGGCAGGTAAAACTTCACAACCCCCTCATTTTCAGCCCGTGAGACCACAGCATCGATATCCTGGGAAAAGGTTTTACTGTATAAATGTGTATGCGTATCGATCAGTTCCATGATAATCCTTCGTCTTTTTTCGCGTGCAAATATCCCCAAAACCCCTGATTTTACCGAAAACCCGACCCATCTCCGGAAAATCCGCGTCTCCAGCGCTCTTCCCGCAAACCCGCACTCCTTTGTCACAATGCACTCAAACCCTTGCCAGACTTGCTATATATGTAAATACTATAATGAGAAAGCGCGGGGCCTGAAGAACAGCGACCGAGGCCTAAAAAGCCGGCAGACCCGCCATTTTCAGAAGAATCGTCAGCCCCGACTGACTAAATTACTTTGCATAAATAAAAAAAAGATTTACCTTTAAACCAGTTTTCATAGGGTACGGATTAAAAACGGGCCAGGGTGTCTACCCAGGCCCAATTTTATTTTGAGGAAAATCCACTCTCAAACCCTGATCGGTTACCGTCAACCGCCATTCACTTCTCCCATTTTGGGCATGCTTTCCTAAAATCAAAATTTTTACGGTCGATGCAGCGTTTACCGTATCACCCCAAACCGATACCCCTTCTCCGAAAAATGTTCCAGCACCACCGGCAACGCGTCCCTGAGCCGGTCAAACGCCTTCTCGCTATCATGAAAGACAACGATCGATCCCGGCCCCGCATGCCGCGTCACATTCCTCGCGCACCGCTTCGCATCCAGCGCCACATCAAAGTCTCCGCTCAGCACATCCCACATCACAATGCGATAATTGAACGGCGCACCCTTCAAAACCTTCGCCTGCAACGCCCCGATCCTGCCATACGGCGGACGAAACAACTCCGAGTCCACATACTTCGCCGCCTCCCGCACATTCTCAATATACCTGTCATCGGCCACCTTCCAGCCATTCAGATGATTCTGCGTATGATTGCCGACGCGATGTCCCTCCAGTAAGATCTGACGATATATCTGCGGATATGCATTAACGTTCTTCCCGATACAAAAGAAAGTGGCGCTGGCGCCGTATCGCTTTAATTGTTCCAGTACAAAAGGAGTGATCTCAGGATGAGGCCCGTCGTCAAAACTAAGGTAGACCGTCTTCTCCTCCCCGGGCATCCGCCAGACAAGACCAGGATATATCTTCTTCAGCCACCAGGGCGTCTTCACGAGATAGAACATGCGGCAATTTACAAAACTTGCGGGCAATCACGCCTCAGCGGCCTCCCCCGGAGTCCCCAGCGGCCCCGTCACTTATACGTATTCACGTGCATCACCCTCCCCGCCTGCCGGAAGATCATCCCCTTATCCTTCACAAAGGCCGCCTGACCGGGCTCGTCCTTCAGCAGCTTGTCCATATAACGGTGGACAGCATCATCCTTCATCGACACCGGCGCCCCCGTCTCCATCGCCTCGTCGATATATCCCCGCAGCAACGGCTCAGCCTGCCCGTAAAAAAGACCGGTCCCGTCAAAAATTTCGCTGCCGATGATCTTACTTCCCGATATCGCCACAAATCCGACAACATTACTATCGGTGCGGGCCAGCCGCTGTTTAAAATAATTGAAGTAGTCGTCCCCCGCCGCTATATACTTCTTATCCTGGAACCGCGATACATATGCGAGGCTGTTATTCTTAAAGCCGCCGGCCTGCAGCTGCCGGTCGATCTCCCTCCAAAGCACTACCTGGTTGTGTGTCGAGTCCAGCGCCTTGCGCAGATCGGAATTTGCGTAACCGCCATAACCAAACTTCTTCTCCTTATCGCTCCACCGGCCTTCCTCCACACACATCACCGGAACATACTGGTCCCTGGAAGATGGTTGCAATATCGTATCGGCAACGATCATACGATCCTGACGTCCCCCCGCGATGATCTCTCCCCCGGCGATATACACGGGCTTGTCGGACTTCGTATTGAAGCGCAGCCAGTGCACGTTCTCGAAAGAGGTCGACCCCCGCTCGCTAACGGTCACCAACCCCTGCGCCAGCGCCTTGTTAAGGGGCACCGCCGTCATTCCCCCGGGCGCCCCTCCCCCCGCCTTCCGACGGATAGGGATGATCTTTAGGTTCTTGTAGGCCCACGCGCTGTCGTAGTCGACATACAGCGTCTCATACGTCAGCTGGGCCGAGGCGCCGGCGAACACGCACAGCAGGACCGAGGCGAGCAGATATTTCTTCACAAATGGGGGAGTTGATTCAGTCTGTAACGTCAGGATCAGGGGATTAGTGTACCAGCGTGGTCAACACTTATCAACATCGTTGCGACGCTCCGTTCATCGGCAACAAGTCTACTGGACGATCCAGGGTCCAACATACTTCACAACCCTTTTGTCTGGTCGTCCTGTACCGGTGCCTTCAGCACCTGGCGGGGCCTATGATTTCGCCGCAAATGTAGGGTCCCCTCTGGGCGGGATCGTGGGATTATACCTACATTTGCGGCATGAGCAAAGTCAGAGTCCGATTCGCGCCCAGCCCCACCGGCGGCCTCCACCTCGGCGGCGTACGCACAGTCCTCTATAACTACCTGTTCGCACGCCAGCACGGCGGCGATTTCGTCCTCCGCATCGAAGACACCGACCAGGGACGCTTCGTCCCCGGCGCCGAAGAATACATCATCGAATCGCTCAAATGGGCCGGCCTCGAACCCGACGAAGGCCCCCACAAAGAAGGGAAATACGGCCCCTACCGCCAGAGCGAGCGGAAAGCCCTCGGGATATACGCCCGATATGCCCAGCAGCTCATCGACGCCGGCCACGCCTACTACGCCTTCGACACCCCCGAAGAGCTCGAGACGATGCGCGAAAAGTTCAAAACCCCCGAAAACCCCTCCCCCCAATACGGCCATACGCTCCGCCACCGGATGCGCAACTCCCTGCACCTCGACCAGGACGAGACCAGGCGCCTGCTGGCTGCCGGCACGCCCTACGTCATTCGTATAAAGATAGACCCCGGCCAGACCATCCAATTCACGGACATGATCCGGGGCGAGGTCAGCTTCGGCACCGACGGCGTCGACGACAAGGTCCTGCTAAAGGCAGACGGCATGCCCACCTACCACCTCGCCGTCGTCGTCGACGACCACCTGATGGAGATAACCCACGCCTTCCGCGGCGAAGAATGGCTGCCGAGCGCCCCCGTCCATATCCTGCTGTGGCGCTACCTCTTCGGCGAGAACAAAATGCCGCACTGGGCACACCTCCCGCTGATCCTCAAACCCGACGGCAACGGAAAATTAAGCAAAAGGGACGGCGACCGGCTGGGCTTCCCCGTTTTTGCGATGAATTGGACCGACCCCCGCACCGGCGAACCCGCCACCGGCTTCCGCGAGACGGGTTTCCTGCCCCAGGCCTTCGTCAATCTTCTCGCCATGCTGGGCTGGAACGACGGCACCGGTAAGGAACTCTTCGACCTCGACGAGCTCGTCCGGCACTTCTCGATGGACCGCGTCCACAAGGGCGGCGCGAAATTCGACTTCGAAAAAGCCAAATGGTTCAACCACGAGTGGATCAAAAAGCTTTCGGCAACGGCCTACTCCGACAAGGTCCTCGCCCTGTTCCAACAGGCAGGCATCACTATACCCCCCGCAGACCTGATCCGCGAAGACGACGGCCCCGACCTGGAACCCGTACTCGTCGTCTCTTCGGCTATCGACCCCACCGGCATCCCCGGCCTGGACGTCATTCCCCCCGACCTCAGCCTCGTCCCCCCGCCCCGTAGCCGGTTCGAAAAGATCCTCGACCTGGTAAAGGAAAGGTGTCACCTGCTCCCCGACTTCGTCCAACAGGCCGGCTTCTTCTTCCGGGCGCCCGCGACCATCGACGTCGACGCGGTCAAGCCCAAATGGAACGCCGCCAAACAGCAATTCTTCGTCGAGCTCATCCGCCAGCTGCACCTCGCCACAGACTGGGAAGCCCACGCGCTGGAAACTAATTTTAAGGAAATGGCCGCCGCAGCCGCCATCAAACCCGGAGACCTGCTCATGCCCCTCCGCGTCATGCTGGTAGGCGCAAAATTCGGTCCCCACGTCTTCGATATCGCCGTCATGCTCGGAAGAGAAGAGACCCAGCGACGCATCGAACACGCCCTGGGACTGCTGGGCTAACGGCCGCAAAGTATTTTCGTATTTTTGAACCTCAAACAGATTGCATGCACATCGATAACTCATCGGGCGGCGGCCCCAGCCGCCCCATCCGGGTACTCGTAGCCAAGGTCGGCCTCGACGGCCACGACCGCGGCGCCAGGGTCATCGCCACCGCCCTCCGCGACTCGGGCATGGAAGTCATCTACACCGGCCTCCGCCAGACACCGGAGATGGTCGTCAGCGCAGCCCTGCAGGAAGACGTAGATGCTATCGGCATCAGCATTCTCAGCGGAGCCCACATGACCGTATTCCCCCGCATCATCCAGCTCATGAAGGAAAAAAATATGGACGACGTCCTCCTCACCGGCGGCGGCATCATCCCCGACGAAGACCGCCGTCAGCTGCAGGAGCTCGGCGTGGGCGAGCTCTTCCCCCCCGGCACCCCTACTACGGACATCGCAAACTATATCCGCCAGTGGGTAGCCACCAACAGAGATTTTTAACGCACTCAAAATACCTTTACTATGTACAAAACCTTGCTCACAGACCTCAGCGACAATATTTTTACGGTCACCATCAACCGCCCGGACAAGCTGAACGCCATAAATACAACTGTTATGGACGAGCTCAGCCTGGCCGTCGACGAGATCTATTCCAACAAGGACATCCGCAGCGCCATCATCACCGGCGCAGGCCAGCGGGCCTTCGTCGCCGGCGCCGACATCTCCGAATTCCAGGGACTGACAAAAGAAGAAGGCCAGGCCCTCTCCGCCAAAGGCCACGGCATCTTCATGCGCATCGCCTCCTGCCCCAAACCCATCGCAGCCGCCATCCACGGCTTCGCGCTCGGCGGCGGCTGCGAGCTCGCCATGGCCTGCCATTTCCGCCTCTGCAGCCAGGACGCCAGATTCGGCCAGCCCGAAGTCAACCTCGGCCTCATCCCCGGCTACGGCGGCACCCAGCGCCTCACCCAGCTGGTCGGCCGCGGCCGCGCCCTCGAGATCATGCTCAGCGCCCGCATGGTCGAAGCCACCGAAGCCCACGTCATGGGCCTCGTCAACTACATCGTCGAAGAACCCAACGAACTCCTCACCAAAACCCGCGAGCTCCTGTCCATCATCAATGAAAAGGCCCCCATCGCCGTCGCCCGCCTCATCGAATGCGTCAATATCGCCGCCGGCGACGGCACATTCTCCGGCGACGGCACAGGCGCCCGCAACGGCCTCAACAAAGACAACAGCTGGGAACCCGACCCCTTCGGCGGCGACCAGCCCCAAGGCAGCGGCATGCTCAACGGTTATATCCGCGAACAGCAAGCCTTCGGCGAATGCTTTGCGACAGAGGACATGAAAGAGGGCGCCGCGGCCTTCCTCGCGAAAAGAAAACCCAAATTCACCGGTCAATAATCCTTTTTATACTCCTCCAATTCTTTAATAAAAGCGCGCGCACGCCTGATCGACCTCCCCCCCTCATTGTCCACCAGCCTCTTTACCCACCCGCCAGAAGCGTTCCCCACGGTTATCCGCCGATACAGCCAAACCGCCGCCACAGTCAGGACCAAAGCCACCACAGCCTCCCCTACCCAAAAGCTCGCCGGCGCCACCCTGGGGACGAAGAGGAAGGCGTACACCGGCACCTGCAGGAGAGAGACCCGCAGGGTCCTGACGATGATCGCCTCCAGCCAGGCCAGCTGTTTCTGGGTATCGAGAATGCTCCTGCTCATGTTGATTTTCACCATCAGCAAAACTTGCATAAAATAGCCGGCAATAGCAAGAGAAGTGAAGACAATGATCAGCGCGGCAGCGACCACGAATACAGGGTTGCTGCGAAAAGGCCATATCAGGCAGCCGAGGAGGGCATTCCAGCCGATCCCAAGACAGATAGCCACCAGCTTGAAGGCGATCAGCCAGCCGAAAGAAACCCGCACCTTTCGATGCTGGATGGCCGTCAGCAATTCCTGGTTCAACCGCAGCGAACGCTGAAGCTTCTCATCATACGATTTCCAAAGCTGCTGGAATTCATCGGCGCCGGACACCCGCCCTCCGCCGGAAGACTCACCCGTGTTCATAAAAATAATTTTTGGGATTGTTCAAATTGTTGTTTAAGCCGCCCCTTGATCCGACTCAGCTTCGTCGCCACATTCGTCTCGGTGATACCCAGTATCTCCGCGATCTCGCGGTAAGGCCGCTCTTCGAGATAAAGGATCATCAGGGCCTTGTCCAGCTCGCCCAGACCGGCGATGAATTGCTGCAGCAGATCGATCTTTTGCTCCAGCTCTTCCTCCGGCCCGCTGCCGGGGTCCTCGAGCTCCATCACCTGAAATCCCAGCTCGACGCGGGCTCCCGACCTTGTCTGCTTACGGTAAAAAGAAATGGCGACATTCAGCGCAATACGGTACATCCAGGTTGAAAGTTTATAGTGTGGATCAAACTCTTCACCCGAACGCCATAGCTGATAGATCATTTCCTGCATCAGGTCCTCGTGGTCATCCTTATTACGACAATAAGAATGACAGATCTTGTACAAGATCCCCTTGTTATCCCTGATCAGCTGCAGGAAAACCGTCTGTCTGTCGTTTGGGCTGCTCATCGTATCATTATTCGCACGAACAGCCCAAAAATCACAAAAATTATAGGAAAATCCGGTCAAACCGGCCAAAAACGATAGAAACACCCCGTGGTCCCCCGATCATGGGCACCCCGTGCCCCCTGACCCACACCCCACCACGCGGCGCCTAAAGCGCCGCTATCTTAACATTTGAAACGAGAAAATGCGTCGGATCACGGAAATCAGCCCCAAACTTAAACGTGCTGTACGTCCTCTCACCCTCAAAGGCATGGTTGATGTCAAAGGTTTTCTCCTGGTTAATATAGACCAGCAGCCGCTCACCCTGCTTGCGGATCGCGAAGTGATTGATCTTGCCGCCCTCATTATAGGCGCTGCTGTTTACGTGAGTGTCCAGGTTCTTTCCTTTACATTCGACATAGGCCGACCCGCGCTCATAGAGACGCATCTGGAGATAAGGATTGTTCGGATAACGGTCAAAGTTGCCGTTGAGCGCGTCCTCGAAGTCGATGTATAAAGTATGACTATTATTGACGTTGGCGATGATCAGGTCGAACTCCACCGTAAAATCCTTCGGAAGCCCGCCTTTCAGCTTGGGGATATAGATACCGTTATTGGTGATGGAAAACCATTTGCCGGGATACTGCTGCAGCGTAACCACCTGGCCGCTGGCGTCAGTGATCCATTTGGCGGGAAAATTGCCGCCCACCGTGGAGTCGAACTGATCCATAAAAAGCACCGTGCTGCCCGGCGTAAAATCGTATACGGAATTGATCGTGATGTTGGTATTGCCCGCAGGCTCAGCAGCGGGCTTCGCAGCGACCGTATCCGGCTTGTTCTTTTTCTTCTTCTTAAAAAAACTTCCAACCTTGTCGATCGTATTGCTCGCCTTGTCGACGTTGTCGCTTGCCTTGTCGATCGCGGTCTGTGCCTGGGAGAATAGAGGAGCTTGCAGCAACAATACGGCTGCGAAGAGGAGGGAGAAGGTCTTGCGCATAGGTGTTCTGTTTAGCCCGCCAAAGGTAGGGCTAAAATTCATTAATCCGCCGCGACACTACATCAGTCTGAAGAATTTTTGTATATTACCCAAAGACCCCAAATCCTTTGAACATGTCGATAAAAACCATCGTCAACCTCGCAGGAATAGCAAAGTCCTTAGAAGGCAAAGCGCTCGCCATACAATCATAAAAAAAAAAGGGCCGGCGCATAGCCGGCCCCTCAATACACTCCCGAGGGCGATCAATATCCAAATATCTCTTCCAGGCTCAACGTCCTTACATCCCCGACTTTCTTCAGATCATCCTGATTGATCTTCTTCTCCGAACCGATCACACAGTAAGTATACGCCTTATCCGCCACCTGCTGCTGGTGAAAGCCTTTCACGTCGGCAAGCGTCAGCTTGTCAAGCGCCTCATATTCTTCCTTGCGGTCGTCATAGTCCAGCCCCTTCTGTTTGGCTGCGAGATAGGCAAAGATGATCCCGTCCTGCGTAAACCGCTCCGTCTCGATATCCTTCTTCTGCGTCGTCCTGGCCAGCACAAAATTCTGTTCTCTCTCGGGCAGGTTGTTGAGCAGGTCGTTCATCCCCCCGATGGCCTCGTTCATCTTGTCCGCCTGGCAGCCGATGTAGGCGAGAATATAGAAGGGGTCTTCCTTCTTTGCCGGCGTGCCATAGGTCGCGAAGGTGGAATAGGCAAGCGCCTTTGACTCGCGCAGCGTCTGGAAAACGATCGAGCCCATGCCGCCGCCGAAGTAGTTGTCGAACACGTCTACGATCGGCTCCTTCGTGACGTCATAGGGCGCCGCATTGCGGACCCAGCAGATCTCGCTCTGCACCATATCGTAGTTGGCGAACAACACCTGGTTCTTCGTCTGCTCGGCAAAAGGGTAGACCGTCTTCGCCGGATACGCCGCAAACGCAGCAGGCAGAGAATGCAGCTTCGTGATATCCGCCGTAAAAGCATCCTGCGAAAGCGGGCCGTAGTAGATGATCGTATGCGCGTAGTCCAGCAGAGAGTGCAGCAGCTTCACCAGGTCTTCCGCCTTCAGACTGCTGATCTCTTCGCTGGTCAGACCCGAATTGAAGGGGTTCTTCGACCCATACCGCGCATAGCTGATCAGACCCTGCAGGATCGCCTGTTTGTTCAGCTTGCTGTTGGCGCGGGACTTCATCAGCCTGTCCTTTAGTCCCGCCAGCGCCGTGGTATCGGGCAGACAGTTGTGGAGCACGTCTTCGAACATCGCGACCGCGCGATCGAAGTTCTCCTGAAGACCCGTGATAGTGACCGTGGTGATCTCGTTGGTAGCGTTCACGCTGAAGTTGCACGCGATATTGTAGAAGGCCTTGCTGATCTCGTCGGTAGAATGCTGCGCCGTACCCAGATACTGGAGGTACTGCGCGGCCAGCGGCAGCAGCCTGTTGTTCCAGCTGCCCATCTCCAGGCGATAGTAGAGATGGAAGAGCTCGTTGTCCTTATTGGGGACATAGAGCACGTCGGCGATGCCGGCCTTGCCGTGCACGATATCCGACTTGAAGTCCAGCCACTGGGGCGTGACGGGGGCGACACTCATCGCCTCGATCCTCTGCACGAAGGCAGACTGTTTTCCGGCATTGGTCTCGACCGGCGTGATCGCAGGCTTGTCGACCTTGACGATATTCTTGTCCTCACCCTTCCGCTTGTAGACGAGTACGTAGTTATTACGCAAATATTTATTGGCCACTGCCACCAGCTCCTTCTTGCTCATCGAAGCCTGTTCGTCCAGGTCGGCGACGTCCTTGTCCAGCTGCTGTGCGCGGTGCTGGATAAAGCTCTCCATCAGGGACCCCACGCGCGCATCATTCTTCTCGAGGCCTTCCAGCAGCGACAGCTTGCCGTTGGCCACGATCGCCTTGACCAGGCTCTCGTCAAAATCTCCCTTCTTCAGCTTGTCCACCTGCTCCATCAACAGGTCTTTCACCTGCTCGAGGGTCTGCCCCTGTTTGGGCGTACCCAGAACGATAAATACTCCATAGTCCTTGAACTGCTGTACACCGGCCTGCGAGCCCTGCAGTCTCTGCTGCTTGTTCAGGTTGAGGTCGAGCAGACCGGCCTTGCCGTTGGAGAGGATGCTGGACAGGAGGTCCAGGGCCACGGCGTCGCGGGTATTCACGGCGGGAGTGCGATACGCGAAGCGCATGCTCTCCGCGCTCGGACCATATACCTCTTTTACTACGGGAGCCGCAAGGTCTTTTTCCGGCGCCGGGTTGTAGAGGGTCACGGGGCGCGACTGCATATAAGAAAAGGAGTGGTCGATCTTTGCGATCAGCTGGTCGGGGTCAAAATCTCCTGCCATGATCACGGCCATATTGTTCGGCACATAATATTTATGGTAATACTCGCGGATCGCCTTCAGCGAGGGGCTCTTCAAATGCTCGATCGTTCCGATGGTCGTCTGCTGTCCGTAGTTATGGGTCGGGAACAGGCTATACAGCATCGCCTCATTGACCTTCGCCGCATCATTGTCCAGCGTCCTGTTCTTCTCTTCATACACGGCCTCGAGCTCGGTGTGGAAGAGACGGAATATCGGATCGCGAAAACGTTCGGCCTGCACCAAAAGAAATTTGTCCATGGCATTGGCGGGGATATCCTCTTCATAGACCGTTTCCTCCACAGAGGTATGCGCATTCGTCCCCTGTGAGCCGATGTCCGTCATCAGCTTGTCGTATTCATTGGCGATAGAATATTTGGAGGCGAGACCGCTGACGCTGTCGATGCGATGGTAGATACGCTTGCGCTGCTCAGGGTCCTTCGTCGCATTGTATTGTTCGTAGAGATTGTCGATCTGATCCAGGTAAGGTTTCTCTTTTGCCCAGTCGAGCGAGCCGTACTTATCGGTACCCTTGAAGAGCAGGTGCTCCAGATAGTGGGCGAGGCCGGTGTGGTTGCGGGGGTCTGTGTTGCTGCCCGCACGGACTGCGATGCGAACCGCCACCCTTGGCTCCTTATGATTCGCGCTGAGCAACACGGTAAGCCCGTTGGACAAGGTATACACCCGGGTCTGCATCGGATCATTGGTCACATAGCGGTAGGTGTATCCGCCTGAGCTGGCTGTCTTCCAGACGTACTTGTCCTGGTAGTTCTGGTCCTGCGCCCGCAGAGCCATGGGCGCTGTGCTGACGACCAGAAGAAAAAGAAAGAACCTGGTTAATGTCATAGTAAGTTGTTTGTTATTCGACAAAAGAAACAAATTTTCCCCATTGTACGCTGTCCGCTGGTCAAAACATTCCCCAAGAAAATCGATGGACTAATCGCCGGCGTAAAGTAACTTAGCGGTCCAAGGACCAAATTATTTTTATCACATGGAATACAGAATTGAAAAGGACACGATGGGAGAAGTAAAAGTCCCCGTCGACGCATATTATGGCGCTCAGACTCAACGCAGTGTAGAGAACTTCCGGATCGCGCAGGACATCAACAGGATGCCGAAGGAGATCATCCGCGCCTTTGCCTACCTGAAGAATGCGGCAGCGCTGACCAACCTGGAGGCCGGCATATTGCCAAAAGAAAAGGCCGATCTCATCGCGACGGTTTGCCAGGAGATCCTGAAAGGTCAGCTGGACGACTATTTTCCGCTGGTCGTCTGGCAGACAGGCAGCGGCACCCAGAGCAATATGAACGTCAACGAGGTCATTGCGTACCGCGGACACGTACTAAAAGGCGGCAAGCTCACCGACAAGGAAAAATTCCTTCATCCCAATGACGACGTCAACAAGTCCCAGTCCTCCAACGATACCTTCCCCACGGCCATGCATATCGCAGCTTACAAGATGCTGATGGAAATAACTATCCCCGGCATCGAGGCGCTGCGCGATACGCTTGCCGAGAAGAGCAAAAAGTTCATGAAGGTGGTGAAGATCGGCCGTACCCATTTTATGGATGCCACGCCGTTGACCGTCGGACAGGAGTTCAGCGGCTATGTCAGCCAGCTCGATCACGGCCTGAAAGCGATAAAGAATACCCTCGCCCATCTCTCCGAGCTCGCGCTGGGCGGCACCGCCGTAGGTACCGGCATCAATACTCCCCCCGGATACGCTGAGAACGTCGCCAGACATATCGCCAGCCTCACCGGTCTTCCCTTCGTCACAGCCGCCAACAAATTCGAGGCGCTTGCCGCGCACGACGCGATCGTCGAGGCCCACGGCGCGCTAAAGACAGTTGCCGTCAGTCTCATGAAGATCGCCAACGACATCCGCATGCTGTCCAGCGGTCCCCGCAGCGGCATCGGCGAGCTCTTCATTCCGGACAACGAACCGGGTTCGTCCATCATGCCGGGGAAGGTCAATCCCACCCAGTGCGAGGCCCTCACCATGATCGCCGCGCAGGTGCTCGGCAACGACGTCACCATCAACATCGGCGGCGCCTCCGGTCATTTTGAGCTCAACGTCTTCAAGCCCGTCATGATCTACAACTTCCTGCACAGCGCGCGCCTCATCGGCGACGGCTGCGTCAGCTTTAACGAGCGCTGCGCCAAAGGCATCGAGCCCATCGAGGCCAATATCAAAAAACACGTCGACAACTCCCTCATGCTGGTCACGGCGCTCAACACAAAGATCGGCTACTACAAGGCCGCCGAGATCGCGCAGAAAGCACATAAGGAAGGAACGACACTCAAAGAGATGGCCGTGAAGCTGGGGCATCTGACTCCAGAGCAGTTCGATGAGTGGGTTAAACCCGAAGATATGGTTGGAAAGATCTAGTGCAAACGCAGCAGGATCACCTGGTGCTTTCCCAAACTTACCCTGAAGGGCGCGGACGTTCTACCCTGTTCGCGCCCTTCCCATATATTATGGATGGCATGGTCGCCGTGGATCCCATAGTCGGTCCAGCGAAGGTCGAGGGTCTTCGTCAAGGGACTGCGATTGAAAAAACACACGGCAGTATCCCCTCCTGCCAGTGGCTTTATAAAAACCTCGAGGTCGTTAACGATCGACTGCTGGTAGCACTGTCTCCCCAGCGCGTCCTGATCGATGGCGATGACCTCCCTGTTAGTAAGAATGGCCCTGACGACCGGCGTCATGCTGCGCAGATCGTTGCCCGCCATCAGCGGGGCGGCCAGCATGCACCACAGCGTGAAGTGCGAGCGTTCCTCGTCGGATGTAAGACCGCCATTGCCGACCTCGAGCATATCGGGGTCGTTCCAGTGACCCGGCCCGGCGTATTTCTCGAGACCATTCTGGAGATCGAGTATCGGCACGATCCCGCCGCCGCTCACCCTTCCGTCATCGGCACTCATATAGCTCCACTGGTTGCTGATATCACCGGTAGTGCGCCACAGATGCCCCACGTCCTTTGCCCAGCGCCAGGGCCTGGCGGTGCCCCACTCGCAGATGCTCAGGACGATCGGCCTGCCGGCCTTATACAGGGCGTCGCGCATCGTCGTATAGGCTTCCTTCGCGTCCTGTGTGGAAGTATTGCACCAGTCTTCTTTTACGTAGTCGACGCCCCACGCAGCATACTGGCGGGCGTCCTGGTATTCGTATCCCCTGCTCGCGGGACGGCCCGCACAGGTCTTCGTGCCGGCGCAGGTGTAAATGCCGAACTTCAGTCCCTTTGAGTGGATATACTCGGCGAGCGCCCGGATGCCGTGGGGAAATTTAACCGGGTCGGCGATAATATTACCCGCGCTGTCCCTTGCGGTCTGCCAGCAGTCGTCGATCACGACATACTGATAGCCGGCATCCCGCATGCCGCTGCTCACCATCGCGTCGGCCGTCTCGCGGACAACCCTCTCGTTGATGCTGTCGCACGCGAATCTATTCCAGCTGTTCCACCCCATCGGCGGTGTCAGGGCAAGCCGGTCGAACTTCTGGGCCTGCGCGGCCCACGGCAATAATAAAAAAGCCACGGCGATCAGCCGTGGCATCAATAGGCTAATACGCATATCACATGAAGAACTGCTCAGCAACGATCTTGCCATCCTTCGTCTGATAAACGCAAAGCTCGGTCATGGCCATGCGACCCTTGCCTTTCATGGTCACATCCATAAACATCGTAACGGCAAACGAGTTAGTACCAACCACTGGCTCGCCGACCTTCAGCGCGTGGTTTTCCTCAACCATGGAAGCCCATTTCTCACCTTTTTCCCTGATGGCTTCCAAACCATGTACTTCCTGCTGGAAGTCGGGAGTTGCATAGGGCTCGATACTGACGCAGTCCTCTGCGTACAGCTCCCTGTGAGCACCTTCAAAATCACCCTTCTGGCAGAGCTCTACCAGGCGGTTGGCGATCTCTTGCGTCGACATGACGGTTGTTGCTGTTGACATAAATAAATGTTTACTGTAAGCTAAGAAATTTCCGGTCCTTCCCGAAATTAAGTTTCGGTAAACACCCACACCGGGGACCCCATGCAACATCTGGCAAAAAGACGCGTCTCTCAAAAAGCGTCCCGCAAAAACCATACTATGATACGCAACTACCTTACCATTGCCCTGCGCAACCTGCGGAAGAACAGGATCTTCTCCCTTATCAATATCTTCGGTCTGGCCATCGGTCTGACCTGCTGTCTGCTCATCGCCGCCTATATCTCGGACGAGACCAGCTACGACAGCTATCCCGCCCGGTCCGCCAATATCTACCGGGTGAACCTGGGTGTCATGGGTCATTCCATGGAAGCCTATCCCTCCGTAGATATCGCCGTCGGCCCGGGCATGAAACAGGCTTTTCCCGAGATAAACGCCTACACCCGGCTCGAGCAGCTGGGTGGCGTGTTCGTCACCGATCCCACCGGGACCCGGCAGACGAAAGAACAGCACCTCTCCTTTGTCGACTCCAATTTCTTCGAGGTCTTCACCCTCCCCTTCCAGGAAGGCAGCCCGCACGAGGCGCTGGTCCGGCCCAACTCGGTGGTCCTGACAAGGGCCATGGCAGACAAATACTTTGGCAGTGGGCCGGCACTGGGGAAAACCCTTACCATCGGTGACTACGGGCCCTGCAGGGTCTCGGGCGTCATCGACCGGATACCCGACAACGCCAGCTTTCACTTCGACGCCTTCCTCAGCCTGTCCACCAAGCACGTCAGGGAACAGTCCTGGAGCAATGTAGGCGTATATACATGGCTGTTACTGGACCCGAAGGCCGACCCGAAAAAGCTCGAGGCCAGGTTCCCCCAGCTGGTCGCCAGGTACGTCGCGCCGGAGATAGCCCGTGACATGGGCGTCCCCGTCAACGAGGCGCAGAAGGCGGTCAATTCCTTTGTCTTCACCCTCCTCCCCCTCCGCGACGTACACCTCTATTCCAATACCAAATACGAGCTGGAAGCCAACGGCGACATCAACTACGTCTATATCTTCGGCGCGCTTGCCATCTTCATCCTCCTGCTGGCCTGCGCCAACTTCACCAACCTCTCCACCGCCAGCTCGGCCGGCCGCAGCAAAGAAGTGGGGATACGGAAGGTGATGGGATCGCTGAAAGGCCAGCTCGTATCGCAGTTCCTCGTCGAGTCGGTCCTCCTCACGTTTGGCGCGCTGCTCGTCGCCTATGGACTCACGGCGGCGCTGCTGTCCTTCTTTAACCAGGTGTCGGGGAAACATATCTCGTTCCTGGTCTTCATGCACCCGGTGGCCGTACTGACGACCCTGGCCGTGACCCTGCTGGTAGGCGTCGTCGCGGGCGTATATCCTGCCTTCTTCCTCTCCTCCTTCAATACCATCAAAGTCCTCAAGGGCGCCACGACCGCAGGCGGCAGCCACAAAAGCCTGCTCCGCAGCGGGCTCGTCGTCTTCCAGTTCTTCATCTCAATCGGACTGATCGTCGCCACCCTTGTCGTCTATCACCAGCTGCACTACATGCAGGACAAGCGGCTGGGCTACGACAAGGACCAGCTGGTCTATCTGCAGGACACAAAGCTGCTCGGACAGAACCAGGACGCCTTCAAGTCCCAGCTGCTACAGGACCCACGCGTGAGCAACGTCTCCATCAGCTGGTGCGTTCCGGGCAGCGGCGATATGAATGGCACCGAAGTCTATCCCCGTATGGACGGCGGAGGAGGAGGCAGGGAGATACACGCCAATATCTACCGGGTCGACTACGACTATGTCCCTACCCTGGGGCTGAAGATCGTCAGGGGCCGCAATTTCTCGCGCGATTTCCCAACGGACTCCATGCCCGCAAAACTCGCCGTTGCGGCTACCGGGGATACCAGCCACGCCGGCGCCGTCATCATCAATGAGACCGCGGTACGCGACCTGGGCTGGGGCAATACCGACCCCATCGGCAAAACGATCGTCCGCAGCGGCCGCAAGGAGTACAGAGTCATCGGCGTGGTAGCCGACTTCCACTACCTCTCGGTGAAGGAGAAGATCGCACCGTTGATGATGATCATGGGCTATAACTACGGAGGGATGCTCGTAAAGGTCAATACAAAAGACATAAAGGGCTTCATGTCCTTCGTACAGCAAAAATGGGAAGCGTTCAGTCCTTCCGGTCCCTTCGCCTGGTATTTCCTCGACGACCATTTCGCCCGGATGTACGCGACCGAACAGAGGACGGGGAGCCTGTTTACCGTTTTTACGCTCATCGCGATCGTTATCGCCGGTCTGGGGCTGTTCGGGCTGGCGGCATATATCGTCGAACAGCGGACGAGGGAGATCGGCATCCGGAAGGTCCTCGGCGCCTCCGTGAGCTCTGTGCTGCTGCTGGTATCCAGGGAATTCCTCTGGCTCGTCGCGCTCGCCTTTCTCATCGCAGCTCCCCTCACCTGGTGGGGCATGCACCGCTGGCTGCAGGACTTCGCCTATCGCGCGCCCATCAGCTGGTCCGTATTCCCGGTCGCCGGCGTCTCGGCGCTCTTCATCGCACTGCTCACCATCAGCGTCACAACCCTGAAGGCAGCGCTGTCGAATCCCATAAAAAGTTTGAGATCGGAATAAAAAAACCTTTTCTATGCTACGCAACTACTTCACCATCGCATGGCGCAATCTTACCAGGAACCCGCTGTCCTCCGTCATCAACATCGGAGGGCTCGCCATCGGAATGTCCGTGGCCATCCTCATCGGCCTCTGGGTCTTCGACGAGACCCACTACAACCACCAGTTGCCCAACCACCGGCGTATCGCCGCAGTCTTGCAGAACAACAACTTCAACGGCGAGATAGACACCTGGTGGGGTGAGGCGCTGCAGCTGGGACCCGCGCTGAGGGCCGGCCATGGCGACCTTTTCCGGCACGTCGTAATGGCCGGCTGGAATGGCGATCACCTCCTCGCCGTCGGGGACAAAAAGATCAAGATACCCGGCAGTTACATGGATGTGATGGTCCTTGACATGCTGAGGCCGAAGATGGTGCAAGGCAGATATACCGCGCTGGACGACCGCAGCTCGATCGTCCTGTCCTCTTCAGCCGCCCGGTCCTTATTCGGGGACGCGCAAGCGATGGGAAAGACCATCCTGCTTGACAGGACGATACCCGTAAAGGTCACGGGGATATATGAAGACATGCCCGACAACTCCGACTATGGCCAGTTGAAATTCATCGCGCCCTGGCAGCTGCTGGTCTTCAACGAAGGGTATGAAAAAAAGCTCGGCTGGGGCAACAGCTGGTTCCGGTGCCTGGTGCAGCTAAATGACGGTATCGATATGGATCAGGCTTCCCGCGCGATCCGGGATGTCAAGCTGAAGGCAGCTCCGGGCGAAGCCAAGTTCAGGCCCGAGCTCTTTCTGCACCCGATGGATCGCTGGCACCTGTACGGAGACTGGAAGGACGGAAAGAACAACGGCGGGGCGGTCATCTATGTCCGGCTCTTTACCATCATCGGGGTCTTCGTGCTGCTGCTGGCCTGTATAAATTTCATGAATCTTTCTACTGCGCGCAGCGAGCGGCGGGCCCGCGAAGTAGGCATCCGCAAGGCCATCGGATCAATGCGGGGGCAGCTGATCGGGCAATTCTTCAGCGAGTCGGTGCTCGTGGCCCTGCTGGCCTTTGTGCTGGCTATCGGCCTGGTGCTGCTGATGCTGCCTTTCTTCAACGAGGTCGCGGGCAAGAAGGTGTCGATCCCCTGGGCGCAGCCGTTGTTCTGGCTGGCGGGTGTCGGCTTTGCGCTGGTCACGGGGCTGGTGGCGGGCAGCTACCCGGCCCTGTATCTTTCTTCTTTCCGGCCGGTCAGGGTGCTGAAGGGAACGTTCAGGGTTGGAAGACTCGCTGCTCTCCCCAGAAAAGTCCTCGTCGTCGTGCAATTCACGGTCAGCGTGATATTGATCATCGGCACCCTTGGCGTCTTCCGGCAGATCGAATACGTCCGTGACCGGCCCGTGGGCTATTCCCGCGAGGGTCTTGTCACGGTGCCAATGTACGGCACCTCCATTCCTGGTCATGCGGCAACTTTTCGCGCCGACCTGTTGGCTACGGGCGCCGTGGAAGAAGCAGCCTTCTCCGAGAGTCCGCTGACTGCAGTCAATGTTACGAACAGCGGCTTTAAGTGGGAGGGCAAGGACCCGAATATGTCCGAACAGTTCCATACCGTCCGGGTGAGTCCGGAATACGGCAAGGTCGCCCGCTGGCAGGTCCTGCAGGGGCGGGATTTCTCGCGTGCCTTTGCCACCGACTCGATGGCCTTTGTCATCAACGAGGCCGCGGCCCGCTATATGGGCCTGAACGATCCGGTCGGTCAGCGTGTCGTGTGGGGTGACACCGAGGTCTGGACAATTATAGGGGTCGTCAAGGACATGGTCATGCAGTCGCCCTTCGAGCCGGTCCCGCCCATGATCTTCATCGCGGCTCACAACCGCATGTCCAATATAGATATCCGGATCAAACCCGGTATCAGCGCGGCTGCTGCGCTCGACAGGATCGCGGCGGTGTACAGGAAATATGACCAGGACAATCCTTTCGAGTACAAGTTCGTCGACGCGGAATACGACCGAAAGTTCACCAACGAAATGCGTGTCGGCAAATTAGCCGGGTCCTTTACCGGCCTCGCCATCTTCATCTCCTGTCTGGGGCTGTTCGGGCTGGCGACCTTTGTCGCGGAGCAGCGGACGCGGGAGATCGGCGTCCGCAAGGTGCTGGGGGCATCGCTGGCCAGCCTGTGGGCGCTGCTGTCGCGGGAGTTCGTCCGGCTGGTGCTGCTGTCCCTTCTCATCGGCGGGCCGCTGGCCTGGTGGATCATGGATGGCTGGCTCCGCAACTATACCTATCATACCAGTCTTTCCTGGTGGATCTTCGCGGTGGCGGGCGCAGGGGCGGTCGCGATCACCCTGCTCACGGTCAGCTGGCAGGCCATAAAGGCGGCGATGGAAAGTCCGGTTAAGAGCCTGCGGAGCGAGTAGAGATAACTCCCTCCATTCCGGTCGCCACCGGAAAGCCTCTTCACCACCCATCCACCCTAATCGCCTTCCCTCCATTTTCCATTCACCATCACCGGGAAACCCTCCACTATCCATCCCCCGTTACGGTAACTCCCACTACTCCCGCCAGGAATGTAACTAAGGAATAACTTAGCCCTCCCCCGGCATGCTGCGACCATACGCTATGTATCTCCAAAATTACAACGTTAATGGACACCCGCAAATCTCACAAACCCGCCATGGCAGCGCATTGCCTCGCAGCAGTATTTAACTCGCTACGGTTAATTTCTGTCAATTACCGGATAAAAACGATAAATGCAAATACTGGTTTTTCCGGCAAATTTGAATTTGAGTCAACAACATTTTACAAACCAAAATCTACGCTCATGAGATGTAGCATTGTGCTAGCACTGGTGTTTGCTTTCGGCATATCCTGCCTATCAGGATTTGCCCAACCCGCCAGAATTCCCGGAAAGGTCTTCGATGAAGCCGGCAACCCTGTCTCGGGTGCCACCGTCCGCTTCAAAAACTTAAAAGGCGGGACCATCACGCTGGATGACGGCAGCTTTACCATCACTTCAGCCAACGGCCACGGTATGCTGATCATCTCCGCCCTGGGTTACCAGGAGCAGCAGATCGACGTCGCCGGCCTCTCACAGGTGAGAGTCACCCTCACAAGGACTGACAAGAACCTCAACGAGGTGGTCGTTACCGCCTATGGCATCCGCCGCGCCAAGAATACCCTCCCATACGCCGCCCAAACGATCAGCGGCGACGAGGCCAACAAGGTCCGCCTTACCAACGTCGCTCAGGGGCTGTCCGGCAAGGTCTCCGGTCTTGAGATCCGTCAGAACAACTCCGTAGGCGGTTCCGTCAACGTGATCATCCGCGGCGCCAAATCGCTGACGGGTAGCAACCAGGCCCTGTTTGTCGTCGACGGCGTTCCCTTCGACAATACGGTCACCAACTCCAGCACCTTCAGCAGCGCCACCGCGCCCAACGGCACGGCCTCGGGGACAGGCGGCTATGACTACGGCAACGCCGCCAGCGACATCAACCCCGACGACATAGCCAGCATCAACGTCCTGAAGGGCGCCGCCGCAACTGCTCTTTACGGCAGCCGCGCCGCCAACGGCGTGATCATGATCACGACCAAGCGGGGCAGGTCCGGTTTCAATATCCAGGTCAACAGCGGCGTCACCGTCGGCCGCATCGACAAGTCGACGTTTGTAAAACTGCAAAACAAATACGGCGCCGGTCGCAGCGACGACTACTCCATCACCAACCCTCCCAATCCCCCGGGAAAACGCACCGACTTCCAGTGGGCCGACCTGCTCAACGACGGCCAGGGCGAATACCTTGTCAACGCCAACGCTCCCCGCAGCTGGGGACCCGCCTTCGACCCCAGCATCCTCGTATGGCAGTGGGATGCTTTTGACCCGAGCAGCCCGAACTTCCACAAAGGGACTCCGTGGGTAGCCTCCAAGCATGGGCCGGAATATTTTTATGGGACATCCATCAGCAATAATAACAGCGTCTATCTCGACGGCGCCTCAGACAAAGGCAGCTTCAAGCTGGGCTTCAACCGCACGAATGACAAGGGAAACCTTCCCAACAGCAGTGTGACGCGCAACCAGATCAATTTCGCGGGCACGTACAAGATAACTCCCAGCCTGACCGCATCGGCCAGCGCCAACTATTCGAACGATAATGCGATCGGCCGTTATGCGACCGGCTATGATGCCGACCGCAACGTCAACGTCCAGTTCCGTCAGTATGGACAGACCAATGTCGACTATAAAGAGCAGAAGGAAGCCTATTTCCGCCACCAGCAGAACATCACCTGGAGCTGGTTCGACCTTACCAAAAAGGACTTCAGCGGCGTCTATCCTGCCTTCTATAACAATCCGTACTGGAACGCCTACCAGAACTATGAGACGGACAGCCGCAACCGTATCTTCGGGAACACCGCCCTCAACTACCAGATCACCGACTGGCTCAATATCATGGGCCGTATATCGGTCGACAACTGGAACCAGTTCATCGAGGAAAGGGTTGCCGTTGGCAGCGTAGGCCAGATACAGACCACCGGCCGTTATTCCCGGACGAACGTTTCTTTCCAGGAACTCAACTACGACCTGCTGGCGACGATGAACAAAGACCTCTCTCAGGACTTCAAGCTCAATGCCCTGCTCGGTGTGAATCTGCGTCGCAACAAGCAGCAGTCTATCTCCCAGGTCACGCAGGGTGGGCTTATCATTCCCAACGTATATGCGATCTCCAACTCCAAGGCAACTCCGGCAAATCCCTACGAGATCTACGCTCCAAAGGCGGTTGACGGCTATTTCACCGGCGCGACGCTGACATACCGCGACTTCCTTTCGCTGGACGGAACCTTCCGCCGCGACCGGTCTTCCACGCTGCCCGTGAATGCCAACGCTTATAACTACTACGCCATATCCGGCAGCTGGATCTTCTTCCAGCACCTGAAGAATGTGCCCTGGCTGTCATCGGGTAAGCTCCGCGCCAACTACGCTACCGTGGGCAATGACGCACCCTGGGGCGCCATCCAGGACGTATATGCCGTCGGCGCTCTGTACAACAACAGCAGCTACCAGTTCAACCTGCCGACGACCAAGAACAACCCGAACCTGAAGCCTGAAAGAACCAACAGTAAAGAAGTTGGTCTCGAGGTCTCGTTCCTCAAGAGCAGGCTGGGTCTCGACGTCACCTACTATCACACCAATTCGATCAACCAGATATTGCCTACACAGACCTCCTCGGCTGTCGGGTATAACCAGAAATATATCAATGCCGGCAACATCGAGAACCAGGGTTTTGAAGTCTCGGTCTTTGGCACACCGGTACAGACGCGCAATTTCTCGTGGGAGATCAACCTCAACTGGACCCGCAACCGGAACAAGGTCCTTTCGCTCAACGAAGGTTCGACCAACCTGGTGCTGGGCAGCCTGCAGGGCCCCATCACGATCAATGCCACAGTAGGACAGCCTTACGGCACTATCTGGGGTACGGATTTCCAGTACATCAACGGCCAGCGCGTAGTCGCACAAAGCGCGACGAACGCGATCTACGTCATCCCCTCTACCAACAAGGTGCTGGGCAACGCCAACCCCGACTGGATCGGCGGTGTGACCAATACCTTCAAGTATAAGAACTGGAGCCTGTCCTTCCTCATCGACGTCCGTCAGGGCGGCAAGCTCTTCTCGCTGGATCAGTACTATTCCTTCCAGTCGGGTATCACCAATACGCAGATGGGCTTGAACGACAAGGGCGTTGACTTCCGTCTTCCGCTCGCTCAGGGAGGTGGCTTGATCCTGCCCGGCGTAACGCCTGACGGCAAGCCCAATACGCAGCGTGTCCGGATATACAGCAATAACAGCCTTTATCTGCCTGAGTCGCAGTTCATTTACGACGCCAGCTATGTCAAGCTGCGCGAGACAACGATCAATTTCCACCTGCCTGATCGCGTGCTGGGCAATAAGAAGGTCGTGAAAGGCGTGGACTTCTCGCTGTTCGGCCGCAACCTCTGGATCATCCACAAGAACCTGCCTATGGCCGATCCGGAAGAGACTACTTCGGCCGGCAACCTGCAGGGTTATCAGAGCGGTTCGTATCCTTCGGTCCGTTCGGTCGGCTTAAATGTCAAATTGAAATTCTAAATTCTGCAACATGAAAAAAATATTCGTTTTCATATTACCGGTAGTTCTGATTGCGGCGGGGTGTACTAAGAACATCGACCGTTACAACGCGGCGACAAAACAGCCGACCGTCGTCCCGGCGGGCCCTGTCTTTACTTATTCTACGAGGACGCTGTCGGATATGCTGACCGACTGCAGCAATAACAATTCGCTGCGGCATATTGTCGAGCACTGGTCGCAGACTATTATCCAGGACGCAACCGTTTATAATTTTAATGCCACGCGGATGAACGACCTATGGTGGAACAGGATGTATATCGTGCTGTCCAACCTGCATGCCTGCGACAGCATACTCGCTATGCCTACGACCATCTCGCCTGTGATCATCAAAAATGAAAGGGCGATCACGGACATCATGGCGGTTTATGTATGGAATATCCTCGTTAATAGTTTTGGGAACGTCCCCTATTCGCAGGCGCTCAACTATAACAATCTGTTCCCGAAATACGACGACGCCAAGACCATCCAGCTGGACCTCGAGAAAAGGCTGCAGACTGATCTTGCGGCGCTCGACCCCACCAGTACAGGCTTTGCCGCTTCGGAGGACCTGATCTATAGCGGAAAGGTCAGCAGCTGGGTAGCTTTTGGAAATACATTACTGGTTAAGATCGCCATGACCCTTGCTGATGTCGACGCGGCCAATTCGAAGGCGCTGGTCGAGGCGGCGAGCCCCAGGGCCTTCCAGACCTCAGCCACCGACGCGGTATGGCAGTACTATGCCGTGCCCAGCAACAACCCGATGTACAATGCCATAGTCACCTCGGGTCGCCAGGATTTTATCGCCTGTTCTACGCTGATCGATACGATGAAGCTCTACAGCGACCCACGCCTTCCGGGTTTCTTTACCACCAATTCCGCAGGCCAGTACCAGGGCACCCGGCTCGGTGAGACGAATGGTGTCATCTTCGCCAATGAATCCAAGCCGAGTGCTCGTTTGAGCCTGCCTAACACGCCTTATGTCATGATGGACGATATCGATATGGAGTTCTATCGCGCGGAAGCGATCGAAAGAGGGTTCAATGTGGCCGGGACCGCCGAGCAGCACTACGATTCCGCCATTGCTATGTCGATCCGTTACTGGGGCGGCACCCAGGCTCAGGCGCTGACCTACCTGGCGCAGCCTAATGTAGCCTATACCACTGCGCCGGGAACCTGGCAGCAGAAGATCGGGCTTCAGAAGTGGATCGCTTTGTATAACCGGGGTATGGATTGCTGGGTGGACCTTCGCCGGTTTGACTATCCGGTGATGATCCCGCCGCTGGCAGCGATGTCGGGATTCCCGAACCGGCTGCCCTATCCTTCGAGCACGTATAATGAGCAGGCGCTCAATGGAGCGAACTATACGCAGGCCGCTGCCGCCATCGGAGGCGACAAGCCGGAGACTAAATTGTACTGGGACGTTCACTAAAGAACGGGTCCCGAATGAGAGGTCTATCCCTTCGGGGGTGGACCTTTTTTTTACGCGACCTTTGCCCGGAGCAGGTTCGCCCTGGACCGGGTCACGCCACCTTCGTCTCGGGCAGACCGTTCTCCTCCCCGCGGGTAAAGAAAACCTCTCGCCTGGACTGATCCCAGTGTTCTTTGGATATGTGTTGAGCTTTTGTTCCGCGGTCAAAGTCCCAAAAACGGGCCTCCGGGCTGGAACAGTGGTAGGTAATTTCGCAGTTGCCCCAATCTGTCGCATACATCGACGATCCACATACTGGGCAGCTCATCGGGGTTACGGACGGGGCATTGCCCGTCGATTCATGTAGAGATTGCATTTGAAAAAAGTATTAAAGGGTCTACGGATCAATCTGTTATGGTATGGCAAGCAACCTCTGCATTATACTATCGTGTAAAACATACGCGAATTTACAAATTGTTTTCGGAATTTACTAGTAGGGCAACTGGGGGTTGTGGGTGACCCGCGTGAACCGCCACAAGCCGGTACCTTTAATATACTATAACCCTCCTCGTCACAACCGGCGACTCCGCCCCGTTGAACAACCTCAGAATATAAACCCCCGGTTGTATCCCATTGATATTCAACGAGAATTTATTATCATAGGTCTCCTTTACTACCACCAGCCCGCCGACGACGGTATACAGACGCGCCTGCCAGGGCCGCCGGCCGCCGGCCTGGGCTTCGACCTGCAGCTGCCCGTGGGCCGGATTGGGATAGATCTTCGGTTCCCCCGCTCCACCCCCACCCGGTGGTCCCCCCGGCCCCTTACCCGGCGGCGGCAGCGCCAGCGGCGTCAGATAAACCATTCTCAGAATGTATCCCAGCGCCGGAGACGCCACCGAATTGCCGATGGTCCCGCTGGCCCCCAGCGTACAGCAGGAGTTGTCCACAGCCAGAAAAAGCGTATCCCCCGTCGGCGCGATCGTGACATTCCGCAGCCGGTAGCCCGCCAGATAGTGCAGGGTATCCCCCGGTGTCACCGTGCTGTCAATACTGAGGCCATCGGGCTTCAACGGCAGGCGGAAAAGACCGTTCTTCAGCGAAGGGATTAGCAGCGAATAATTCCACCCCGGAATGGCGCTCTGCCCGTAAAAACGGATCGCCGAAGGGGCGATCGTCGGCCAATGCATATTGCCCATGGCGCCGGACGTCTTGTTAGCCGCGCGCCCCCAGTTGTAGAAAGAGAACATCGGCTCCTGCAGCGTTGTCGGGGTCGTATCGCAAAAACCCTTTTCGCTCACCACGGACTTCCCCGCCAGGTACATCGAGTCGCCCGGACCGGACGTGTAGTTGTCGTCGCATAGCCCGGCGATCTTCGGCCAGCCATAGTTGATATGGGGAAGGATGATATTCACTTCGTCGTCCGACTGGTCGCCGTGTTCGCTGCTGTAGAGGATATAGGAGGAACCGCCGTCGACGGACCCGAAATCCAGTCCCTGCGGATTGCGGTGTCCAAAGGAATAGACCGGGCTTTTACTGGACGCCGCAGCGCCGGCCGGGAAAGGATTATCCGCAGGTATCCACTGCTGGGGCCCGGAAGGCTGGCTCGGGTCCGGCTCCGTGTTGAGCCGGAGAACCTTGCCCTCGAGGACCGTCGTATCCTGCGCGTGGTTGGGTCGGTCGACATTGGTCAGATTGCCGGCGCCCATATCGCCGATGGTATAGTAAAGATGGTACTGGCCGTCGGACTCGGGGATCGGGCTGATCCGGATACGGCCGGAGTTGTGGTCGTTACTGCCGTTGAGCCCCGAAATGACGTCGTCCATATAGACGAGACTGCCATCGCTGAACCGATAACGGTAACGCGCAACCTTCGTATTGTAGCTGCAGTACTTGCCATTGCTGCCCGTAGCGCAACCAACAAGGTGGTAGACATAGGCGATATAAACCCATGGCTTGCCCGAATAGAACCCCGGATGGATCGCCAGGCCCATGAGCCCGCCCTGCGGCCAGGGATTGGCGGTCGCGGCAGTAAAGTCCTTCAGGCTGTTCATATCCAGGAGCACACGATTCCCTTTGTCGCCGGGATGGATCTTCCAGATGCGGTATCCATGCGACTCAGTCACCCATAGCGAATCATCGGGACCATACAGGACCTCCCAGGGACTGCTCATCCCCGTCGCCCCGGTCGCCGGGTAGAGGGTATCGATCTTGAACGACTGGTTGTAAAAAGTCAGCGTCTGCTGCGCTGTCAGATTCAGAGATAGGCACAGGCATAATAATAAACCTCCGGCAAACGCCGGACAACGTCCTGTTATGGAAAACAGACAGTATTGAGAAGAATAGTAGTTCTTCATCGGGTAATTGGATCTGATGTAGAGCTCCAGACCCGGCCCCCTGGCCCCGGATCCCCGGCCCCTATCTCTACCAAAATAACTCATATTAACTTAGGATGGAATAGTAGATTTCCCTTAAATTCTCCACGGACTATTACGATTGACTTGGATCAAATAAGCAGTATCTTTATATTATCATTTCCCGTTAGGCCGAACTACGGCTGAGTCCAGTCGTGGCTCCCTTCGGGATGTGACACCGACCCGTTGTAAATCCGATAACCCAAGAAAAATGGAGTCGTACTTATGAAAACAACCTTACCCGTTGGCCATGCCATCCGCAGAGCAGGCGGGACTTTGATCGTACTGTTGCTCGCCCGCGGGCTTGCATTTTCGCAAGCGACCGCGATGATGAAGTTTGGTAACAGCTACGTCAACATCACCAAGAAGGCAGTTGGTGGACCGGTAGAACCCGGTGACGTCCTCGAGATACGCACCAACTTTTATGTCAACAAGGCATATAACGGCACCGGTATGATGTACCGGGTTCGCTATTTCGATAATCTCCCCACGAATACGGCTATAGTTCCCGCCTCAACGCTGAACCTGATCACCAACGAAGGGCTCGTCGTCAATTCGTATACCCAGGCAACAACCGATGACCCGGGTTCATTCGTTCAGACGCCGACCCTTGCAACGGACTACCAGATCCGCATCAATATGGGTGGATACGGCGGCCTTCCTCCCGGCGTTCCTTCCGGGGCAGACCCCATGGCGATCACCGACTATACGGGCGCGACCAACCTCAAGGGCGGCAGCAGCGTACCCCTGTTCAGCTCGGGCTCGATCATCACCACCGCATTCCGGGTCACCGTCACCGGCAACTATGGCGACACCATCACGCTCGGCGGCGGCAAGATCGTCTTTAAGAATACTTCCAACGGCAGCGACCTGATACTGAGCGCCACCCGATACCAGATATTGATCTCCAAGCCCACCTCGCTCTGTTCGAGCAGCACCAGCACGAACTTTGCCGCAGAGTCGGGCGGCACCTTCGACCACGGGACCGTGCACGACCGCGCAGCAGGTCCGTCATTCCCCATACCCGGCTACACCTACCTGAACCCTTCGGCCACCACGAGCTCCATCAACGACGGATACTATGCCATCGTCAACAATACCAGTCCTACAAGCAGCACCTATCCGAACGCCAACCGCCAGCCCAACTGTAGCGCCACGCCGAGCACAGGCATCTATGCCTGTAGCAACCGCGAGTTCGGCGGCTTCTGGTTCATAGGCGGGGACCATACCGGTACCACCACAGCCGCGGGCAATCCCCCGCCGGCAGCGGGGACAGACGGCGGCTATATGCTGCTGGTCAACGCAGACCTTGCCACCAGCGAGGCCTACCACCAGGTGATCTCGGGACTTTGTCCCAATACCTACTACCAGTTCTCCTGCTGGGTGAAGAACGTATGTCCCAACTGCGGTATCGACATGAATAGCAACCCTACTTACCTGCCCGGCGTATTGCCCAACCTGACCCTTGTGGTCGACGGCATCGACCGTATCTCTACCGGTCAGTTGGACACCGTGGGCTGGCAGCAAAGGGGCTTTGTACTGCTGACGGGGCCAACGCAGACTTCAATTACTATATCCATACGCAACAACGCACCCGGCGGCGGGGGCAACGACTGGGCGCTCGACGACATCGCGCTGTCGACCTGTCCACCCGACCTGGTGCTGACACCCAACAAGCCGGATACGCTCTGCCAGGGCTCGGACGACACCGTTCGCTTCAAGATATCTTCTTTCGTAGACAACTATACGCAGTGGGTAATGCAGAAGAGCATAGACAATGGCGCGACCTGGGTTGCCGCGGGTCTTGATACGCTCGGCCGGGCTGACAACGGCACTTCGACGCCGACAAAGGATCCGCTGACCGGACTCTATACCGATATAGTGACCCGCTACTACCGCATCGCAGCGACTGACTCAAAGATCATCTATCGCATCTCGATAGCCAGCACCGTAGCCAACCTGACGACCAACGGCTGTTTCTATACTACCAATCAGCCTAAATTAGTCGTCGGCGTCAACTGTATGGTCGCCCTTCCGACTACCCTCCTCAACTTCCGGGGACAGGTACGCAATACGCTGGGCAACCTGCAATGGACCTCATCGGACGAGGTCAATGGTCTTACGTATACGGTGCAGCGCAGCGACGACGGCAAGGACTTCAGGTCCCTGGTCACGCTGCCGGGCATAGCCGGCGACGGACGCGGCGCGACCTACTCGTTCATCGATCCCAATCCGGTCACCATACATACGTACTATCGCATCGTCATCAACGGCAACTCGGCAACCCGGATGAGCAACCTGGTGCTCCTCAGCAACAGCAATATTCAACTGGAACTGCGTACGGCGCTGAATCCCTTTGTCGACCACATCTCCGTGGAGATGACGGCGCCGGCAGAAAGCAGGGCCGTGCTGAGCCTCTCCGATATGTACGGCCGCTATGTCCGTCGCGAACAGACACAGGTCAACGCGGGCCTCAACAGCATCAACGTCTATGGGCTGAACGCCCTGCCCGCAGGCACCTACGTGCTGCAGATACAGGTGGGAGATCAGCTGATCAGCAAAAAGCTGGTGAAGGTGATGAAATAGCAGGGTCCGCCCTGCGGATCTTTTATTTATGCCTGTACAGTATCGACCTTATTGCCTTCCAGTGCGGGAGACTCCTGGTCGTGACGCTTATGGAAAAAGCGCTTCTGAAAGATCAGGATGGCGATAACGCCGACGGAAATAGACGCATCGGCAAGATTGAAGACGGGGCTGAAAAATTCGAATTCTTCACCGCCTACAAAGGGTATCCATGAGGGATAGTGCGTCTTGATGATCGGAAAATACAGCATATCGACTACCCTGCCGTGCAGGAAGGTCGTATAGCCGTGTGGCGGGAATATCTTTGCGACGTGCTCATAGGTACTCTTCTCGAAGATAAGGCCATAGAACATGCTGTCAATAAGATTGCCCAGCGCACCCGCGAAGATGAGTCCGGCGCAGATGATAAAGCCCCTGTGGTATTTCTTCTTTATGATCGTCTGGATATAGTAGACACCGAAGACGACAGCTACGAGACGGAAAAGGGTCAGCGCCATCTTTCCCCAGGAGCCGCCGAACTTCCATCCCCAGGCCATGCCCTCGTTCTCGACAAAGTATATCTGAGCCTTGTCACCCAGCAGCTTGATGCCATTATCATATGGTGAGACGGGAGTTGCAAAATAGTCGGCGGAATGACTTAGCGGCATGTGGGTCTTTACCCAGATCTTCAAAGACTGATCGGCAACAATGATCAGCAGCACGATTAAAAATATTGTTCTGGCCTTCACTTAACAATGTTTAAGTCGCCAAATATACTTAATAGTCATCATAGGCGACGCAGTTTTCACATTTGGTTTAGGCCCTGTCCGCGAGGGACTGCACCCAGCCGGAAGCCTGCGGCGAGACCGCGCGCGTGAACCGCGTACCCGCGATCGCCACCTCACTCCTCGAAGTATACCCGCTTGACCCTCTGGGATACACTGGTCATTATTTCATACGGGATGGTCTGCCCCCATTTTGCTAACTGTTTGACGGATAATTCCTTACCAAAAACGATAACCTCGTCCCCTTCATGGACGTCGGGAATGCCCGTAATATCGATCATCGTCATATCCATGCTGATGATGCCGATGGTCGGCGCCAGCCTCCCCGCCACCCACATCTTTCCGACCCCATTGGCAAAACGGCGCCCATAGCCGTCTGCATAGCCGATGCGGACAGTGGCGATGACGGTTCCCGCCGCAGCAATGCCTTTCCGGTTATACCCGATCGTATCCCCTTCTTTCAGGTGCTTGATCTGTGCGATGGTCGTCTTGAGGGTGGAGACCTCCCGCAGATCGAGCTGGTTGGTATCGGCGCTGTCGATGCCGTAAAGACCGATACCGAGTCTCACCATATCCATCTGCAGCTGGGGCAGGCGGACGATCGCCGCCGAATTGGCGATATGGCGGATGAAGGAATAGCCGAGCGTAGCCTCGAGCCTTCCGGCCGCTTTTTTATACGCCTCCCACTGGGCCAGCGAGAAAGCGTCCTGGCCGGGGTCTTCGCTGGCGGCGAAATGGCTGAATGCGCTCTGTACCTTAAAAGCCGCAGCAGGCAGGGCCTTCATCAGCTGGTCGAGGTCTTCGGCCGGGAAGCCGAGCCTGTTCATGCCCGTCTCGAGCTCGATGTGTACCGGAAACGCCGTGATCCCCTCCTTCTTCAGCCAGCGGTCGAAGGACTGCAACAGCGGGAAAGAATAGATCACCGGTTCGAGGTTGTATTCCACCAGCGAGCTAAAGCTGCTGTTCTCCGTATTCATCACCATGATGGGCATACGAATACCGCCCTTGCGAAGGACAACGCCTTCGTCCGCATAGGCGACACCGAGATAGTCCACGCCGTGGAACTGCAGCAGGTTCGCGATCTCCCAGCTGCCGCTGCCATATCCAAAAGCCTTTACCATGGCCATCATCCGGGTCTCCGGCTGCAACAGCTGGCGATAAGCGCGGAGATTCTGCGCCATGGCGCCCAGGTCGACCTCCATGACGGTTTGATGGATCTTCTCGGTCAGCAGGTGGTCGATGGTCTCGAACTCGAAGACGCGCGCTCCCTTGATAAGGATCGTCTCGTCCCTGAAGTGCAGCTGGTGGACCGATGTCCTGAAGTCTTCCACCGAATTCAAAAAAACGCACTGCCCGGAGAACCATTCCTCAAATGCCCGGCGGTTCATGCCGATGCGGCCGCCGATAGCGATCAGCCTGTCCACCTTCCTCTGCTCGAGCGCGCGCGCCACTTCCGCATATAGCTGTTCGTCGGGCCTGCCGCTCTCGAGGATATCCGAGAGGATGACGGTACGCCTGGCGTGCTGTTGCTGCTGCGAGAGGAAGTCCAGCGCGATGACGAGGCTGTTAAGGTCTGCGCTATAGCTGTCATTGATTATAGAACAGTGATTGATGCCGCTCTTCAGCTCGAGCCGCATGGCGATAGGGGTCAGCTGGCTGAGCCGCTCCGCGATGGCCGGAATATCCAGTCCCAGATAAAGCAGCACGGCCGCGCAGTGCAGCGCATTCTCGATGGAGGCGTCGTCGATAAATGGAAGAGAAAAGGAGAGCCCTCCCGCACCGGTGACCGTCGTCCAGCCGTCTTTCTTTTCTATCCGGCCGATCTGCATCGCGGCGCCCGGCGTTGAGCCCCAGGAGAAGAGACGGGTGCCGGCCCTGGCATCCCAGCTCTCCACGGCCTTTACCATTTCGGGCTGGTCGTTGCAATAGATAAGGACCTCCGCACCGGCGAACAGGTGCAGCTTCTCCGCCGCCTTCTCCGCCCTGCTGCTGAAGCCTTCGCTGTGCGCCTCGCCGATATTGGTGAAAAGGCCGATCGTCGGCCGTATCATCGGCTGGAGCCTGCTCATCTCGCCGCGGCGCGAGATACCCGCCTCGAAGATCGCCAGCTGGTGAACGGGCTGCAGCTGCCAGACGCTGAGCGGAACACCCGTCTGGGAATTATAGCTCTTGGGACTGCGAATGATATTGTAGCGGTCTTCGAGCAGCTGGTTCAGCCACTCTTTGACGGTCGTCTTGCCATTGCTGCCGGTGATGCCGATGACGGGCAGCGAGAACTGCATGCGGTGGTAGGCGGCCAGCCGCTGGAGCGCGGCGAGCGGATCGTCGACGCGGATAAAATTGGCGTCCGCAAGATCGGTACCCGCGGATCCGGATACGACAAAATTCCTCACCCCTCTTTTATATAATTCCGGAATGAACCGGTCCCCGTCCCTCCTCGGCCCCTTCAGCGCAAAGAACAACGAGCTCGCCGGGAATACCAGCCGCCGGCTGTCGAGCAGCAGGTGCTCGATAGCATCCGCCGGACGCGGACCGGAAAGATCCCCCCCAATGATCCCGCTGATATTACCAATACTATAGGCCATCGGAATTTAATTTTTTGTACTGGTGGCCCGCCTCCGCGTCGACCACATCGAATACCCTATTCCCCCGGAGATACAAACCAGGATCACCAGAAGGGACACATACACGGGAATGACGATATCAAAATATTCCACCAGCATCTTTATACCCACAAAAACAAGCACCACCGCAATCCCCTGCTGGAGATGACTAAAACGGTCGATCGCACCACGTAACAAAAAGAACAGCGACCTCAACCCCAGCACCGCAAAGATGTTCGAAGTATAGATGACGATCTTCTCCTGGCTGATACCGAACACCGCAGGTATCGAATCCACAGCAAAAACGATATCCGTCGTCGCCAGCAGCACCACCACCACGAACAGCGTGGTGAACCGTCGTTTGCCGTCGATCATCACGCTGAACTTCCCACCTCCGTCGCTGCCCGTCAGCGGTAGAAAACGCCTCAGCCCGCGATAAACGCCGTTGTCTTCGATGTCCATCTGCTCCTCGTGCTTGGCAAAATACATCGACACCCCCGTATACACCAGCACCGCGCCAAACACGTACAGTAGCCAGTGGAACTTCGCCACCAGCGCAATCCCCACCGTGATAAAGATGATCCGGAGCACGATCGCCGTCAGTATCCCGATAAGAAGTACCCGCCCATAGAACTCGGGCCTCACTTTAAAGAAGGTAAAGATGAGGATAAACACAAAGATATTGTCGATGCTGAGGCTCCACTCCATCAGGTAGGCGCTGAAATATTCGAGAGCGATCTTGTGTCCGTCCTCATACCAGAGGAAGCCGAAGAAGAGCATCGCCAGCCCCACCCAGAAGGCGGTCTGAAACAGCGCCCGTTTGATCGTGACCGTGGTCCCCGCCTTGCTCAGCAGGCCCAGGTCGAAAATAACCGCCAGAATGAGTACGATGCCAAATGCCAAATACGATATCTGCAAAGGATCCATGAGCCGAAGTTAAGAACTTTCGGGGTTCGAGGGTCCCAGGAGTTTAGCGCGGCGTCTGGCGTAGCAAGGCAGGCATATCGATCACCAACACCTTCGGGTCCTTCAACAATGAAGGATCCTTGAGAGCAGCCAGACCGGGCAGGACATCCACCTTCAGCGCTGCTGCCTCACTCCTGTTGCCTGTCATCTCCTTGACGATCTGCTTCACCAGGCCCTCAGGCGCCCAGTCCTTGTATGTCGAAGGCATTCCGAGCTCATCCTTCTGAGGCCCTATTCCAAAGGAAGATTGAAAACCATCCTCCGGAGCCAGGATAAAAACCACCTCCCTTGTGCCGGTCGTGTAATGGTCCCGGATATTGCCCCGCAGGATCTTGTACTCATAGCTCAAAGGGTCCGCGATATAGTTCTTATATACATATCCACCCCGGATCAACAATACCGCGACGACCGCGGCGGTCAGTATTCTTCTGTTACGTTCCTCCTTCACCAGGGTGAAAACAACATCCCCCATCATCAGGAACACCATGACATTAAAAACGATCATCGTCCGGTAAGGGCCAAAACTCTCTTTGGCTATCAGCTGCGGAAGATATCCCAGCATCCACCAGACGATCATACCCCCGAGGTAAAGGAGATTCCTTGTCGCCCGTCCCCTTTGGCTAAAGAAAGTATAAAGAACCCAGGCCAGCAGCAGCACCGGTGCGATCGCCTGGGACAAGACGCTCCGGGGGAAAAAGAAGGCATTGACGTTAAAGGCCTGGTTCAAAGGAAAAGAAAAGAAAAAGGAAAGACGATCCAATGGATCGAAGCCCAGACTCGTCCTGTTAGCCGAAGATACGCCCGTTGCTTTCAACGACCATTGGAACAACAGATAATATACACCCAACGCGACAAAGTAGACGAGGAGAGCTGCCACCATACCCCGGGTCAACCGCCCGTCCTTGCGCAGCAGGTACACCCCATAGAAGGGAAGGAGAATAAAGGGATACATGGGCTGGTAAATGAACAAGGAGACGATACCCAGGAGGATCGCCAGCGATACACCTGCGAATGAGACCGGCCGCCGGCCTTCTTCCGGTGACCCGGCTTTTATCAGGGACTCATACAGGAACAACCCGGCAAACAGGCTGAAGATGACCGGTATAAAAAAATCAGCACAAACAGCCCAGCCGATCATAACAACCGAACTCAGGCTTGCGGCAAAGAAAGCCACGGTGCAGTAGACCAACCCATCCGAAAAGGCCATGCCACTCTTCTGCAAACGTCTGAGCACATAGGAAAGCGACAGCGTGGCCAGGAAACATTGCAGCACTGAGCAGATCCGTATCAGTCGGATGTCCGCTATCCTCCTGCTTGCGCTGAACATCCAGTCTTTCACCCAACCTGAAAAGATACGGCCTATCGACGCCCAGATCTTAAATACAAGATGATCGTCCGGCTGGTGCCAGAACATGAACGCCTCATCCGTGAACAGGTATTCGGAAGTTAATGCTTCATATCCGATAAAAAGAAAATACAGCGATAAGGCGCCCCAGAAGAGCCGCCGGGATAAGATGGTGTTTTTCACTTTATAGATTAGGTTTGATAGCGACGTTTTCGGAGCCACTGATAAATATACCCGCCCAGCACGACCAGTATTAGCGGCAGACCAATATTGATGAACTGCCACATCGTACGGTCCTTCCCGACCTTCACCGTATCGAGCAGGCGCAACGTAAAGTCCTTGCTCCTCGTCTCGAGTATACGGGACGGGTTCACGATGTATTCGAGACAGTTCTCAATAAAATCGCGGTTGGCGAACGTATAATTGTTGTCACGGCTAAAGCCGAGCGGCAGCGGACCCCGCTGTGTCATCTCATTCATAAAGATATCCGCGTCTGAGCAGACGATGACCCGTGAGGGGGCGGCAGCCTCCGGCAGGAAAGGCTCGTGATAGACATTCGCCAGGCTGTCGGCGACCGCAGCAGAGACCCGGTTGGCGAACAGGGAATGGAACTGTCCTTCCAGCAACATGGCTACCGGTATATTCGATTCATTGAAATACCGGGGATCTTCTTTATACTTCAGCACCTCGAACGAGATCATTGCGGGGGTGCTCACCCTGCGGGCGTTGGCCGAGCTCTGCAGCAATACCGTCTTTCGGATACCCGGCGCCTTTACGGTATCGATGGAGCCCGCGAACTGCGAGTATACGGGGTCGAGGTTCCTGGAGATGGGGTGTGTCAGGCTGCCGTTCAGCAGAGGGAAATAGGGCCAGTCGAGGTTCTCGAACTGTTCTTTATCCCCCTGTTTGCCCACCCCGATGCGAAGGCTCGCGCACTGTTTGTCCTCGATCAGGTCCTGGTTGACACGCACTCCATATTTGAAGAAGAGGTCTTCCAGGTCGAGACCGCGGTCGTAGGCGACGGTCTGCTGGTTAAGGCTCAGGCTGTCCTTTTCGGCGTGCAGCTCGTCGATCGCCCAGATAATACGGCCGCCGTGCATGAGATACTGGTCGAGGGTCAGCTTCTCGCGTTCGGTGAACTTCTCCGTGGGCTTTACGATGACCAGGGCCTTGTATTTAGCGGGGATCACCGCCATGCTGTCCAGCGGGACGATGCCGAGGCGGTAGTTGCTGCGCATATCCTCGACGAGCTCGTATACCCTGTAATCCAGCGGCTCGCCGTTGCCCCTGACGTAACCGACCAGCGGCACGTCCTTCTCCATGAGCTTGTCGAGGGCGCTGCCGAACTTATATTCGAGGAGCGTTTCGGCGTTTGCGTATAGCTGTTCTTCGGGCTGGTTTTCGCCGCCGACCTGTACTCCGCGCAGCAGGTTTACCGGGTAGATACGGTCCTTATAGCGGACGATGGCGGCCGGGATGACCAGCCGCTGGCTCTGCTCTTCGCCTTTTTTCACCTGTGCCACCTGGGTCATCGGCTGGATGCCAAGGCCGCGCAGGGAGTCGAGAAAGGCCGCCTTGGCCGAGTCATCGAGGGTCGCCAGGGGATCGAAGGCTCTTACGCGGATCTTCCCGTCGCAGTATTCGTTAAATTCCTGGAGCAGCTCGTCCGTGCTCTTCGCGAGCTTGCGGATACCCGCCTTGAGGTCACCGGCGAGGTAAAGGTCGACCTGGACGTCGTCATCTACAGTTTTCAAAAGGTCCCGGGTGGGAGCGCTCAGCGTATACCGGTGCTCCTGCGTAAGGTCGACCCTGGTATGGAGGTGCGAGGCCAGGAGATTGACACCGGCCAGCACGACGATCAGGACGACGGGGCCTCGGGCGAACCAGCGCAGCCTGCCGGTCACGCGACGGGCGAGGTACCGGTTGGTAAGGTATAGAAAGAGATAGATGACGCTAAAGAAATACAGCAGGTCGCGGGTATCGACGACGCCGCGGCTGATGCTGCGGTAGTGGAAGTCGATCCCCAGCATCGCGATATAATAGTCCAGTCCGGCCGCAAATGCAGGCAGCGCGCTGATAGCGCCAAATCCGCTGTACAGCAGAAAGCAGGCGAAGGCCGCTACGATAAAGGCGACCACCGCGTTGGAAGTAAGGCTGCTGCACCAGATGCCGATGGCGGTGAAGACGGCGGCGAGCATCAGCAGGCCGATATAGCTGCCGGCCGTGGCGCCCGTATCGATGCCACCCTGCCCCGAAAGCCGCTGAATACAAAGGAAGTACACAAGAGTCGGCAGAAGGGCGATCACGACGACAATGAGGCAGGCCAGGTATTTTCCGACGACCAGCCGGGTGCGGGTCAAAGGCGTCGTCTGGAGCGTCTCGAAGGTGCCCGTCCGGAACTCTTCGGCGAGGCTCCGCATGGTGATCGCGGGTATCAGCAGGAGGAGTATCCAGGGCGCCAGCTCAAAGAACTTGTCCAGCGTGGCGTAGCCAAAAGAGAGAATATCCGTATCCGGAAAGACGAACAGCAGTAGGCCGTTCAACAGCAAAAAAACGACAATCGCGATATATCCGGTAAGACTACTAAAGAATTGGCGGAGTTCCTTTTTGCATACTGCCCACATAAACGTAAAAATAGTCTGTTTAATCGTTCAAATGCGAATTGTTATTGTGCCTTTATACGAGGATTGGCTCAATTTTACATATAATAATAAATAAAATGTGAAAAAGTCCGACAAATAAGATGCGATGAAAAATGCTTTGTATGAAAGATATACTTATATTCGCATGCTCTTATAGAATAACCATCCTTCGAAAATAATATTCACGGTAAGGTCACAAAAGACATTTAACCGAAACCAACTGCATGAAAAAATCCGCCCTTGATCAGGCGGGTTTTTTGTTTTATAACTTCTTCTCTTTCTTTCCCTTTCTACATACGGTGGCCAGTTTCTTCCAGGTGATATCACCGGGTTTTCCGGCGGTTTGATGTAGTGATTGATGTAGCCTGCCGCCAGGGTTTAAACGGGGGTTTTTGATTATATACCGGGGGTATTTCGAGTCGATCCGGTGGTTAAATTCCGGCTGATCTTACCCAAAAAATGAATGCGATTGACATGTTTTCATGACACGGAAACATATTAACATTTTTCTACATAGTCGTATGATAAAATATTATATGTTTTTATGCATTTCCCAGAGAAGACTTTTTTCTCTCAGTCGGGCCACTTCATCGCTGATCCGCCGGATGGCGTAGTCGACCTCTTCTTTGGTGGTCCATCGGCCCAGCCCGAGCCGGAGGCTGCTATGCGCCAGGTCATCGCCGAGTCCCAGTGCTTTCAGCACATAGCTGGGTTCCATCGAGGCGGAGGTGCAGGCCGATCCTGAAGAGAGGGCGATGTCCTTGCCCAGTCCTGCCAGGAGTGCCTGTCCGTCGATATGGCTGAAGGAGATATTGGTAGTCTGCGGGAGGCGTTTTCCGGGCTCGCGGCTGCCATTGACGCGGGCGCCTTCTATAGCGAGCAATCCGGTCTCCAGCTGATCGCGAAGCGCCGAGACATGCTCTGCGTCCTTTTTCATCTCCGCCGCGCAAAGGGCACAGGCCTTGCCCAGGCCTACGATAGCCGGAACGTTCAGCGTGCCGCTGCGCATGCCTTTTTCGTGTCCTCCGCCGTCCATCTGGGCCGCCAGGCGGACCCGGGGGTTCCTGCGGCGGACATAGAGCGCGCCGATGCCCTTGGGCCCGTATAGTTTGTGCGCGCTGAGGGTCAGCAGGTCGATACCGTCTTTCTGCACGTCGACCGGCACCTTTCCGACGGCCTGGGTAGCGTCGGTAAAAAAGAGGACGCCGTGCTTGCGGGCTATATTGCTGATAGCCTGTATGGGCTGGATCACGCCGATCTCGTTGTTGGCGTACATCACGGCGATGAGGATGGTCGTGGGTCTTATCGCGGCCTCCAGCTGATCCAAATTGATGAGTCCCTCGGGGTCGACGGGAAGGAAGGTCACCTCGCCGCCCAGTCTCTCGATGTGGTGGCAGCTGTCCAGGACGGCCTTGTGCTCGGTGGCCACGGTAATAATATGGTTGCCCTTGCTGCGGTACAGCTCGAAGACGCCTTTAAGGGCCAGGTTGTCGCCTTCGGTTGCGCCGGAAGTAAAGACGATCTCTTCGGGTTCGGCCCCGATAAGCGCAGCGACCTGCTCGCGGGCCTGGCTCACCGCCTCTTCCCCTTCCCATCCAAAAACATGGCTGCGGCTCGCGGCGTTGCCGAATTTTTGGGTGAAATAGGGCAGCATGGCCTCCACGACCCGGGGATCGCAGGGTGTGGTGGAGTTATAGTCGAGGTATATCGGTAACTTTACCATTCAACAAAGTTATCAACTTTACCATTCACTAAATCTGCCAAAAGTCCATGCAAAAAGTCGAACACATTGGTATCGCCGTCGGGGACCTGGAAGTTTCCGTTCCGTTATTTGAACGCCTGCTGGGGAGCGCCTGCTATAAGACCGAGGAGGTGGAGACCGAGCGGGTGGTAACCGCCTTCTTCCGCAGCGGCGAGACCAAGATCGAGCTTCTGCAGGGACTTGATGCGGATAGCGTTATCACGAAGTTCGTCGCCCGCCGCGGGGAGGGTATGCACCATATCGCTTTTGCGGTGGAGGACATCCACGCCGAGATGCGGCGGCTGGCGGCCGAGGGGTTTACCCTGCTGAATGCGGAGCCCAAGCCGGGCGCGGACAACAAATTGGTTTGTTTTCTCCATCCAAAGGACACCAGCGGGGTACTGATCGAGTTGTGCATGGACAAGGGATAGATTTTTCTTTCTATCTTGTTATAGATGAAATACGGGAAAACCTTTGCCGTGGCTTGTCTGTTGCTGACGCTGGGTCTCGCCGCGTCGGGGCAGCCCCTGCAGCTGTTTGGTTTTGGGTCGTCATTGGTGGTTACCGGCGGGCCGGAGTTCGGGATAGACGGGACATGGGGCCTCAGCTACGATTCATTCAAAAACGAACTCGCCGCTCATGCGCGGGACTATACCTTCCAGGTCCGTTTTTGGCTTCGCAATACCGGCGACAGCGTCCTGCCATTCAACATCGACTACGGCACGATCGACTATGCCGACGCCTGGCTGCTGTCTCCCGGTCACAAGCCGCTGCACATTTCGGGCGGCTATCTGCGATCATCCATTTCCGGTAGCAACGTCATCCAGCGGCAGTACTATACCCTGCCCTTCTCCCTGCTGCCCCGCCAGGAAGGGGAGATCCTCGTCGCCCTGCGGCAGAGGACCCGCGACTACTATTTTGACGGGATATCGATATTCTCGTCCGGGGCGCTGGCTACGGTCTTCGCGGGCAACTATGAGAAGAACCACTCGTTCATCCTCTTTCAGTGGCTGTTCCAGGGCTTTCTTCTTTTCCAGGTACTCTACATGCTCTTTCAGTGGCTGATCATCCGGCGGCGGGAATACCTTTATTATCTGTTCTACATTGCGGTGCTTTCCCTGTACTTCCTCAGCAAGTTCGAGCTGGACCTGGGGCTCAACCTGCTGTTCGCGCGTTACCCCATTCTCGGCGTGTACCTGGGCAAGACGATGATGATCGTCGCGTATTTCCTTTATTTCCGGTTCGTGCGGAATTTTCTGGAGCTACCGGCCAACTATCCGCGGCTCAACGGCTGGATCATCCGGATCGAGTATTTTCTGCTGGTCTACGGGGCGCTGGACCTGGCGTTCATTCTGCTGACGATGAATGACAGGATGCAAACGACCGTTTTTACGGTGGTACTGTTGTTCGTCTTTCTTTCGGCTGCGGGCTTTATCTTCTATCTCTTTCGCCGGCGGCAGGCCCTTATCTTCTATGTGTTGACGGGAAGTCTTTTCGTCGCTCTCGGCAATATCTTCGGTCTGATCGTCACCTGGGTACGTGACTACCGTCAGGTCGACCTTGGTTTTAATCTGCTGATCATCCCGCAGGCTGGCGTCCTGCTGGAGATGCTCTGTTTCACCGCGGGTCTGGGCTACAAGAGCCATATGTGGGAAAAGGAAAAGATCCGCAGCCAGGAGAAGCTGATCGAACAGCTGAAGGCAAACGAGCAGCTTCAGAACCGGATGCAGACCATCCGCAATAAGATCGCGCAGGACCTGCACGACGATATCGGGTCGACGCTGAGCTCGATCTCTATCCTGAGCGATCTTGCGATGCGGGGATTGGGGCCCAGGAGCGGGGATGAGCGGTATGGCGAAGGGTCCGGGGTTCGCGGTGATGACGCGGTTCGAGGCGGTGATACGGTTCGCGGTGCTGACTCGGTTCGTGATGGTGATACGGTTCGCGGTGATGACGCGGTTTCCGGTGCTAATACGGTTCGCGGCGGTGATACGGTTCACAGTCTTCGGTCGGACAATGAACAAACCAGCCGTACGATGCACGAGATCAAGGACAGCGCGTTGTTGTTGATGGAGCGGATGGACGACATCGTCTGGAGCATCAATCCGCGGAATGATTCACTGGACAATCTGCTGATGCGGGTGCGACATTTTGCGACGACCGTTTTTGAGGCGAAGGGCATCGACTATACGATCGATATCCCGAAAAATATCAGTGAGCTCCGGCTGCCTATGGACTACCGGCAGCACATCTATCTTATTCTGAAGGAGGCGATCAATAATCTGGTAAAATATGCGGGCGCGTCGCGCGCGTTCATTGAGGTCAGATGGGAGGGGACGGGGCTGGATCTTTGTGTGAGGGACAATGGGTTGGGGTTTGATGCCGCGGGCGTCTCCGCCGGAAATGTCGCCAGCGGTCGCCAGGGCAACGGGCTCATCGGGATGCGCCGCCGTGCACAGCTGATGGAAGCCGACCTCGATATCCGGTCGGCGCCGGGTAAAGGGACTGATATCTGTCTAAGCGTAAAGGTGGGGTGACCCTGGCCCGAACACCTGAACCGCGGAAGGGGCTCCCTCCGTGAACCGAACCTGAACCGCCTGAGAGGACTGGCGTGAACCGAACCTGAACCGAGGAAGACGCCCTGCGTGAACCGTCCGTGAACCGTGTGCCGGGGTCGCAGGTCCCGGGTTCGGGGATTCGCGATCTGGATGTCGACGGTCCCCGGGACCCAAAATCCTATAAACATCCGATTGGAAAGCCCGCAAAAAATCCCAAATTTGGGTCAATGATCAAGATCGGCATCGTCGAAGACAATCCCACGCTGCGCAGCAGCCTGGAAAGCCTGTTCAACCGGACAGAAGGAATGCGGTGTGCGGTCTCCCTCAATAACCTCCTCAACGTCGTCAGCGAAGTAGGCTCCACCCAACCCGATATCATTCTCATGGACATCGGTCTCCCAAACATCTCGGGCATCGAAGGCGTCCGTACCGTAAAGACTCATTTCCCCAAAATACAGGTCCTGATGTTCACGGTCTTCGACGATGACGAGAACATCTTCGACGCCATCCGCGCCGGCGCTTCCGGCTATCTGCTCAAGCGTACACCACCCGAAGACATCGTCCAGGCCATCCTCGACCTCTACCAGGGCGGGGCGCCCATGACGGCCAGTATTGCCCGCCGCGTCCTGCAATCCTTCCAGGCCACCCCACCTACCATCCACCAGGACTACCAGCTCACCGTCCGCGAGAACGAGATCCTCTACTCCCTGGTCGACGGTCTGAGCTATAAAAAGATCGCCGACAAATACTGCGTCAGCATCAGCACCATCCGCACGCATATCTGCAATATCTACAGCAAGCTCCACGTCAACTCCAAGGCCGAAGCCGTCGCCAGGGTCCTGGGACCGAGGAAATAAGGTCGTGAACCAAATCCTCCCCGAGGAGCGCATCCCCCGTGAACCTCATTCCTCGTGAACCTCATCCCCCATGAACCTCATTCCTCGCGAACTGCCTCGTCCCCCCGAGAGTCACGTTCCCCGTGAACCGCATCCCCGCGTGAACCGCCTGGTTCCCCCCTTGGGCGACCAAAAATCAGATATTCATCCGATTGACCGGCGATCATTTTTGTCGTCCTTTTGTTCAAAACTTTACCGACAATGAAAAAGCTAGCCCTGGTCTTCACTATCTGCTCCGCCGTCCTCCTCACCCGCGGGCAGGTCAGCGATCCCAAACAGACAGCCCAGCAGGGTACCACCGATAAGGTCAACAACAATGTTTCCGGCTCCATCGGCGGCGGACTCGACAAAGCCGAGAACGGTATAAAAGGCCTGTTCAAAAAGAAGAAAAAGGACCAAACCGCCGACGCAGGCAAAGCCGACCCCAACAAAACCGACGCAGCAGCAACCGACGGCGCGCAACCAGCGCCCTCCACCCTGAAGACCTACGCCAACTACGACTTTGTCCCCGGCACACAGGTCATCTTCGAAGACAACTTCGCCGACGACCAGGACGGCGAATTCCCTACCCACTGGAAGCTCGGAAGTGGCCAGGCCATCCTCAACAAGATCAAGGGCGATGAAGCCTTCTGCCTCACCGAGGGCAACTACGTCCGGGTGTCACCCCGCATGAAAACAGAAAATTATCTCCCGGAGAATTTCACCGTCGAGTTCGACTTTTATGCGACACCTGGCGCCTATACACCGGGCGTGCTTTTCACCACCGCAGCAGACGAAAGCCGCTATGTCTTCTTCGGCAAGGAAGTCTCCCTTGGCTACTTCCCCAACAATCTGTCGGGTTCTTATCCCGGTGACGCGGACAATTTCGACGGCCGCTGGCACCACGCCGCCATGATAAAGAAAGGCAATCAGATAAAATGTTATATAGACCAATACCGCGTCCTGGTCGTCCCCGACTGCGGCGAATGCAAGGTCACCAAATTGGACATGGGCGGCATCGGCGGCCTTGAAACGCCTATCGTCTTCAAAAACTTCCGCATCGCCGAGGGCGGCAGCATGAACGTCATCGGCCAAAAACTCACCGACAACAAGATCGTCACCCACGGCATCAATTTCGACGTCGACAAGGCCACCATCAAACCCGAAAGCATGGGCACCCTAAACATGATCGTCAACGTAATGAAGGCCAACCCCGACGTGAAGTTCGAGGTCGGGGGCCATACCGACAATACAGGCAGCGCGGACCACAACCTCCAGCTCTCCCAGCAACGGGCAGACGCGGTAAAAGCACAGCTGATAACGATGGGAATCGACGCATCCCGGCTCACTACAAAGGGCTTCGGCGACAGCAAGCCCGTCGCCGACAACAGCACGCCCGAAGGCAAGGCGAATAACCGCCGGGTTGAATTTGTAAGAACCAATTCATGATAAAGAATTTCCCATTGCTCGCAGTCCTGATCGCCATGCGGAAGAAGCCCCGGACAACAGGGACAATATCGTCCCGCCGCGGGCAACCAACAGATCAAACACAACTATCATGAAAATACAAGCCCTCAACCGTTGTTTACAAGTCCTGTTCTGCGTCTTCGCGAGCGGCACCAGCAGCTATTCCCAGAAAGCCTACCCGATCGGGGTCGGCTCGCTGCTGTCGAAGATACCGATGCCCCGGTCCAGCGAGTCCTGCTATACCGCCAGCACGAAGTCGACCGATGCCGCCAACGGCGCCGTCAGCATAACCGACAATGGCGCTGGCTACAAGGCGGTACAGGAGCAGCTGGACAAGATAACAAAGGCGGCCATGACGGACGCGATGGGCGTGGGAATACCGACGGCCGGCGCCCCGGCTTCCGCCGACCAGATCGAGCAGATGAAGCAGCAGGCGATGGCCCGAGCCATGCAGGCCCAGTCGATGAGCCCGCAGCAGCTGGCCCAGATGCACAGCAACCCCGGCAGCTCGCGCCCCGGCGCCGACGAGATACAGCTGATCAGGCTGGTCGGCGACGCGCAAATGGCCTGCGGAAAGATCAACCAGCTGACCACCGAGCTCAGTCAGAAAATGCTTGCCGTCGACCGGTCGGCGATCGAGAATGTCCCCATGGGCCCCAATTGTCCGGATGTGCAGCAGGGCGGCTATGCCGGCCCCACATGCGCCTGTCAGAAACAAAAAGCCACCACGTATGAGACAAAGAGGGTGGCGGCAAGCGATACATGGCTGCAAAAGACGGACGCCCTCCTGCAGGAATATCTCGCCAAGCTGAGCCCGCTGGTCGCGCAGGTCGACGACGCCGTAGCCAGGACGAAATACGGCGACGCTCTCAGCATGCCTGCCTACAAACAGCAGGTCGTCAACATTCAGCGAATGTCCCTCAACGCCGTGACGTCGATGATGAGCGTCGCGGGCAGCGCCTGGTCGGATGTCGCCAAAGAATACGCCGCCCTTGTCAATGCAAAGAGCGGTGCATCCTCCGGATGTTTCGGAAAATAGTCTTTGGCCTCCGGCGCCAAAAGTTCAAAATAAGCTTGTCGGTTTTTTACACAGTGAAGCGCCGCGTCCAGCGGCAAGTATCAGAGTCCCCGCCCACCCTCGCACAAGGGAAAGGGCGGGGCTTTTATTTAGCCAATCACTGGTAATTATGTTTCCTCCGTAACTCCTGAAGACTGTAAATAGTAGTCGAAAGGATCTCTTGATGGCGGTAATGGGACTCGCGACCTCTATCGAATTTCGTAACAATTTATGTAGGAGGACATGATCCCGAACACAATCTGTTTTCTTGTGACTGCCACGGAGACAGTCGCTGCCTACCGGATCACAAACGACGACGTATAGTGCTTCCCGGACTGCGGATTAGATGCACGGACAAAATAGCTGCCGGCTGACAGGCGCCGCACAAAGTTGACGCGGATGCTGTTCTGACCAGGGTAATAATTGCGTTGCACCAGACTGCCGTCGGCCGCGAAGATGTCTACCTGCCAGTCCTGGGTGTCGCCGGGTATCGACAGGTTGATAAAATCGCTGGGGGGATTGGGATAGATGGAGAAGACAGCGTTGCTGCCGTTGCCATCCAGATCTATGCTGCGGACCTCCGACCAGGTCGCGGTGCCATCGGTCTCTATCTGACGAAGCCGGAAATAGATCCTGCCGGTGGCCGCCGGCGGGATCGAGTAGACATAGGTATAGCTGGCATCGTTCATAGAAGCATCGGAGGCCATCGAGCCTGCGATAGCAAATTCCTGTCCGTTAAGCGCAGCTTCGATATAATATTTACGACCCGCCTGCTCGTTGGCCGAGGTCCATTTCAGATCGACCTTCTGATTGCTTTCCTTTTCCACAGAAAAATTCAGGATATTCGACGACAGCGTCGTGGGGTTACAGAAATTATAGGTGACCGAGAACGTAATATTGTCGGAGATAGAAGGAGAAACTGTCACAACATTCGGCACATTATTGCTCGTAAAGAACGTAGAGGTATAGGTGATATTCAGGTTGCCCGAGCCCTGGTAGACATTCGTCAGCGTCGTCGGATCGGTGATCGACTTCGTGAACAGCGGGCTGGAGTTATCGAAGGTGTTCAGCGGCCCATAGGTGAGATTGGCCGTCGGCGAGCCCTGAGGACCGAGAAGGGTCTCGTCATAGTCGTACTCGTTGTTCTTGTTGATGACATTACCGCCGCCGTTGACCGTGAATTTATCATTTCGGTTGAACATAGGCGAAAAATCCTGCGAGTGCGAATCGGTGTTCTGGTAGGTAACCGTAGCCGAGGTCGTGGCAGTCGAAGAGAACACCGCTGATAAAAAAGTGTACCCACCCGGACTGGGGTTAAATTGCGGCAGCGTAAACGAATACACGTTCGCGCCTGCGCTGCTCATTGAATTGCTATAGGTGGACGACATCGCCACGCTACCGCCAGGGCATTGAGCCTGAATAAATTGTGGTGTAAGAGAACTGATGACGTATAGGATCGTCACCAGCAATGGGGTGTGATAGACCCCAAATACCTGGATTTTGCGCGGTTTCATATAGGTACGTGTGTTTAGGGGGTTCCACAACAATAACTATAAAGGGGCGCACTTTATTACGTTATACTAAGTAGGTTTACGCGTCTCCGGGGGCAAAAACAGCCAGATTTACGTAGGGAAAATGCTGTAAGGTCTTTTAAATGAACGTATGAGGGATCACATTTAAAAGAGATTAAAATTTATTAATGTGCGGGTACGATAAAGGACGTGGTAAAACTGCTCTGCCCCCTGAGGTCGAAAGCCCGCACAAAATAAGTGCCCGCGGACATTCTTGTCCGGAAGTTCACCCGCATGCTGTTGGTCTGGAAGAAGGTCTCGTGCTGGACCAGCCTGCCGTCTGCCGACAGGATGTCTACCTGCCAGCTGCCGGTCGACCCCGGGTTCACGGTAATGAAGCCGGTAGCCGGATTGGGATAAACGCTCACGACCTGCGCATCTGACTTTACGCTCACCTGCTGTACCGATGAGTACGAGATGGTACCCTTGTCGTCGACCAGCAGGCGATAGTAGAACTTTCCGGCCGCGCCATCCGGGAGAACGTCCGAATAAGCGTAGTCGGGGTTATTGTCATTCCTTGCCGGAAGCGTGCCGATATCTCCAAATGACCTGCCATCTGTACTGCGCTGAATATGATATACGCGTCCGGTAGCCTCATTGACTGCGGACCACTCGAGCCGGACCGTCCGGGGTTTCTCCAGCACTGCCGTCCAGCGGGTCAGATTGGTGGCGAGTATTACCCCTGCACCTTTGCAATAGAGGTATTGCAGCGAGAAATGCATCGAATTGTTGATATTGGCCCCATAAGAATAGTACGAGCTGGGGAATGAGCTCAGCATCGTATAGGTAAAAGAGGTATAGCTGACGCTTACCTGGCCGGATCCCAGGAAGGGCGCCACGCCGGTAATGCTGTCGCTGGTGACGTACTTATCGAGAAAGGTGAAGGCTGGCTGGGAGATCGTCTGACCGGGGGAAAGGGGGTAGGTACCAATCGTCCGGGGAGGATAATTGCCGGTAAAGGGCGACGTCAGCTGCGGGCTGCTGAACTGCTCCTGCTGGCCGATCTGAAGCATGAAAGTCGTGGGGTGGATGTCGGTATTGCCGAGCGTAAAAGAATACTGAGAGCTCACCTCGGAAGACAGCTTCACCGATACGAGCAGTCCGGAATCCGGGTTCCACATCGGAAAATTCATGTTCAGGCTGTTGTAGCTGCTTCCGGAGAACGTGGTATCATAGGTACGGGTACCGAGGTTGTTGGCGCACTGGGCGGATGCGCCGGAATGGAGGATCACAGCCAGGCATGCGATGAGGCCTGCCTTTATCGCACGGTAGCGTGCAGCTTTGATCCTGGAATGGGTGCTGATGCTCGGTTTCATGGAGTCGCGGGATATTGGATTGATTAATAAACTCAAAATTCACATTATTTATTTTATGCAAGCCGCTGTGTGAGGGGAAATTCAGGTTTTTATAAGGGAGTACCTAAGAGGTTTTAATGTGAACCGCCGAAAACACGGCGCACGTCCGTCGCCCGCGACGAATGTGAACCGCAGGCCGGGGTCCGGGGGGTGACTTCCCGGGTCCGGACAAAAAAAAACCGCCCCATCCGGGGCGGCCATTAATTATTTAACTGACAATACTACTTGGAGATCAAGAGCTTAGATACCTGCTTAGAGCCGTCTGCGCCGACCACAACGATCAGGTAATTGCCCTGCGGATAAGAGCTCACGGACAGGGCTACTGTGGTGCCGCTGGCGTTGGTCACAGACCTTTCCTGCAGCAGCTGGCCCGACTGGTTGATCAGGCGGACAATGGCGCCCTGTCCCTGAATGGTGCTGGCAGCAAGCGTTACGTTGACATAGTCGCGGGCGGGGTTCGGATAGACGCTGACCGAAGTGATCAGGCTACCGCGGACTGCCCGTACCTGGGAATAGTCATATTTTCCGTCGAGGTCCACCAGCTGGAGGCGGTATTCGGCGGTGCCGGCTACTGCCTTGCTATCGGTAAAGGAATAGTTCAGCGGGAGGGACGAGTTGCCGTGTGCTGCTACGGTGCCGATAGTGCTCCAGTGTGCGCCGGCGTCGGTGCTGCGTTCGACGGCGAAATGGTCGGAGTTGATCTCGAGCACGGTCGTCCAGCTGAGGTTGACAGAGCCATTCTCCAGCGACGCGTTGAAGTCGGACAGGATAATGGGCAGGGTTCCGAAAGAATTTAGCGTATGGGGACCGGTCAGCGTGAGGGCGTTGGGATAGTTAGCTGCTACGCCGAGACGGGCGATGTACGAATAGGGCGAGTTTGCACCGGTGGTAGGAACGGCAAGGAATACACCATCCTGGTTGTTGGTATTGGTGGCGTCGATCGAAGCATTGGGCGAGCCAAGGGTAATGGATACCAGATCGCCATATACCATGTTAAGGTTGTTATGGGCGGTCCAGGGATTGTTGACATTGTTGTTGGTTTGGGCGAACACCAGCTTGGTAGTCTGGGTCGAGCCGGTAGTGCCGATAGACACCAGAGAATTTCCACTCAGGAGTATGCTGGCATCCATAGTTACGGTTGCGCCATCATTGATCACAACGTGACAGTTGTCGCATACAGCGGGAGGGGGCACTGTGGACCAGATCGAATTACCGCCTGAGGCCGACCAGTTGCCGCTTCTGACGGCAGTATAGGTTCCGCTGTAAGTCTGTGCAAAGCCGGTAGTGGCGGTGAGGGTCAGGGCGAGCGTAAGAGTTTTTAAAGAGTAAAGCTGTTTCATGTTCACAAATAGATTATGTAATTGAATGTGGTTATCACATCGCATAACAGGGCTTCACCTGGTTTGCGCGGAGGTAAACCATAGTCAATATGGATTTTGGGGCCATAGCCATAAATGGATTGTAAACAGCTTTTGCAGACGTATTGGATCAGGGGTTGCAGACTTTATGTCCGCCATATTGCGCGGGTATACGGTTCGGAAACTATCCGACAGCTGGTTTTAACATTAAATGGAAGGATGATTGGGTACTACGCGGATAAGAAAGTGATTTCTATAGGTCAGATGTATCGAGGGAATAAAAGTAAAACAAATACTACGAATTTGCAAGCGTTTCGCCGAAAATTTACAAATTGGGCACACGCCTTACGTCCGCCCACAGTGGGTTTCCGGCCAAACGCCAGGGTTTATGCGCCGTCGTCGCTATCGGCTACTTTATTGAGTCCCAGCTTGTCGAGGGCAAGTTGGGCCGCAATCTGGCTGGCGTCTTTTTTATTATAGGCTTTTCCCTGGGATAGCAATTCTCCATCCACTACTGCCCCCACGGTGAATAGCCTGCGACCGCCCTCGATACGTTCGTCGAGGGTTTCAAACTCCAGATTTTTGCCGTTCTTATTGGCCCAGCCGTAGAGCTTGTTCTTGTGGTTGATCTCCAGGTTCTCGAGGTCGTCGAGGAAGAGATAGGGCTGGATCACCCTTTCCATGACCCAGTGGCGGGTCTTTTCAAAGCCCTTGTCCAGGTAGATGGCCCCGACAATGGCTTCAAGGGTGTTGCCGAAGATCTGACTCATCTTCAGGCTGCTGTCGAATTTATTAAAATTGCTTATCCTTTTAAGCCCCATCTTGATGGCGATCTCGTTCAGCTGGTTGCGGTTCACCATCTTGCTCCGCATTTCGGTCAGAAACCCCTCCTCTTTATAAGGATATTTCTTGAAGAGGAAGTCGGCGATGATGGCGCTGAGGATGGCGTCGCCCAGGTATTCGAGACGCTCATTGTTTTCGTCGGCCCCGTCTTTTACCGACCTGTGAGTAAGAGCTGTTTTGTATAACACAGCCTTGCCCGGGGTAAACCCGAGCACATTGCGAAGCTGCTTTTTGAATGAAGCGACGCTGTCGTCGCCCTTTAGAAGGCCTTTCAGGATTCCCACATTAACAAGCTACAATTTTTTTTATCCACTAAAAAATTTATGTTGGACGAGCGTCATACTTCCGGACAATAACGCATGCATTATGCCCGCCAAAACCAAAAGTATTGCTCAGCGCTGCCCGCACCGTCCGTTGCTGTGGTTTCCAGAAAGTAAAGTTGAGCCGGGAGTCCAGCTCGGGGTCGTCCGTGATATGGTTGATCGTCGGCGGCACCTGGTCGTGGACCACGCTCATGATGCTGGCGATAGCCTCGATGACGCCGGCTGCTCCCAGACAGTGACCCGTCATAGACTTGGTCGAGCTGATATTTACCTCGAACGCATGCTCGCCAAATACGTCCATGATGGCCTTGATCTCGGCGGTATCACCCAACGGAGTAGAAGTACCGTGCGTATTGATATAGTCGATATCGGTAGGCCGCATGTTCGCGTCCTTCAGCGCGGCCAGCATCACATTCTTGGCGCCCAGCCCTTCCGGATGGGGTGCCGTCAGGTGGTAGGCGTCTGCCGTAGCCCCACAGCCGATGATCTCGCAATAGATCTTCGCGCCGCGGGCCCTGGCGTGCTCCAGCTCTTCCAGCACGAGGACTCCGGCGGCTTCGCCCATGACGAAACCATCCCTGTCCTTGTCATAGGGACGGCTGGCCGTCTTGTAGTCGTCGTTGCGTTCGCTGAGCGCCTTCATCGCATTGAAACCACCGACACCCGCCTCGCTGACTACCGCCTCCGAACCACCGCTGATAACGATGTCGGACATGCCCAGACGAATCAGGTTGAAGGCTTCCATGATGGCATTCGTGGAGGAGGCGCAGGCGCTGGTCACCGCAAAATTCGGTCCGCGAAAACCATGACGCATGGAGATATGACCAGCCGCGATATCCAGGATCATCTTGGGAATAAAGAAGGGGTTGAAACGGGGTGTGCCGTCACCCTTTGAGAAGTTGATCACTTCTTCCTGGAAGGTGATCAGCCCGCCGATGCCGCTGGCGAAGACAACGCCCACACGGTCGGGGTTTACCCTTTCCTTGTCGATGGCCGCATCGCTTATCGCCTCGTCGCTGGCGGCGAGCGCGATCTGCGTATAACGGTCAACTTTACGGGCCTCTTTTCTATCCAGGTATTGCAATGGATCGAAGCCTTTCAGCTCGCAGGCAAACCGTGTCTTGAATTTCGAAGCATCAAACAGGGTAATAGGATCCGCACCGGACACTCCATTCATCAACCCATTCCAGTAGTCTTGGGTATTATTGCCTATCGGAGTGAGGGCGCCGATGCCCGTTACAACTACTCTTTTCAATTGCATAGAGGACTTTTCCCAGGATTTTTTTATGTTGGAATCGTGCTTTGCTGAATTTTAGCCCGATCCCAACAATCAGTTAATATCTGCCCTTCGTCTGAGCTTCGCCAGACCGTCGTTACCCGGTCCATCTGAACCCTTGTTTTTGATCCACCCGGACTCTCGTTGCCGGGCCACCTGAACCGTCGTTTCTGATCTACCCGGACCGTCGTTCGCCGGTCCACCCGTCCGTCGTTAGCTCATCCGTGCTGCCCGCCAGCTGAGCCGGGGACTTCCGGAGGCTCGGGTAGTTGAAGGATAAATCCGCCTTCTAAGCCAAATTCTTGAACTTGAAAAGGCGGATCCAATAAAATGTTCCAAAAAAGCTATAAGCGCAGTAAAGGGCTGTATTGACTTATTTAGCGTGTTCTTCCAGGTATGCGATGGCCTGACCTACGGTGGTGATGGTCTCTGCCTGCTCGTCCGGGATGGAAATATTGAATTCTTTTTCGAATTCCATGATCAATTCAACGGTGTCCAGAGAGTCTGCACCCAGATCATTAGTGAAGGAAGCTTCGTTGGTTACTTCGGCTTCTTCTACCCCGAGCTTATCAACGATAATCTTTTTAACCCTTGTAGCGATGTCTGACATTGTGGTAAAATTTTAGTTATACGGCTGCAAAAATAATACTTCCCGGCAAATCCGAACAAATGGGCCAATTTTTAATTTTGACCCATTTTTCCCATTGTTCGAATTTTTGCTGTCTGGAATTGTAAAAATAAATAACTTCGGCCTTCCCGGATTGCTTGCCTGACAGGTCCTGCGAACCGGCCATTAATGACTGTTAGCCCTTTCCTCAGGGGTTGACCTACAACAAGTAACAGCATGGCGCTTAGGATGATAGATCATGGAACGAAGGAGTACCAGCAGATGGTGACCTTGCGCAATGACATATTGCGCAAACCACTGGGCCTATCCCTTAATAAGGAAGAACTGGACAAGGAAAAGGACGATATCCTCATGGGCGCTTTCGAAGACGAAAAACTCCTGGGCTGCTGTCTGCTGACCCGCGTTGATCCATATACTGTCCGCCTGCGTCAGATGGCCGTCCCCAACAACATGCAGGGCAAGGGCATAGGCCGTGCCCTCATGATCTTCGCAGAGAACATCGCCCGCGACCTCGGCTACAGGAAATTATGTATGCACGCGCGCAAGACCGCCGTCGGCTTCTACCAGAAGCTCGGCTATTCCATCACCGGTGATGAATTCACAGAGGTCACCATCCCTCATTATATAATGGAGAAGGCGCTGTAGGACGCTTCCGTCCTATTCTATCAGGCGTAGATATCACCTATTTTATCAGGCGCAGATTGAAGGGATAACGGTAGATCTTATTTTCACTCGCTTTTATCGTAGCGATGATCACCAGGACGAGGTCGACAATACCGACCACCGCGAGGATCGCCACACCAATGACTACAACGGTCAGTATCCCGCCGACTATGAGCGCCAGATATACCGTGATCTGGAAGTTCAGCGATTCTTTGGCATTCTCCCCCACGAACTGGGAGTCCTTTTTGATCAGGTAGATGACCAGGGGTCCCAATATACCGACTCCGGGGACGATCGACAGGATATGCGAGAGGATGCCCAACGTCCGCTCGTCGCTGGAGGGAGCACTCAATGGATATTCTTCTGCCATATATTCAGGATTTTAGGTCGTTGAATATACTGATTTTTCAATGAAAGCTGCCATTCTTTTTAGGAACCCGAGGATGTCCGCCATCGACTTCATATCGTCGACCACCAGCAGGAAATTCTTTCCGGCCTGCTTGAGCCTGGCCTTATTGGTGTGCTTTTGCAGGTATTCCAGGATCAGCCTGAAAATATCCGATTCAAAATAAGGAGAGTCGGGGCGGTTGATAAAATAGCAGCGGAGGTCCTCGTCTTTCAGGATCATCTTCTCGAAGCCCAGGGTCACGGCCAGCTTCCGGATACGGACGGTGTCGAAGAGGTCGTCTACCTGCGGAGGGATAGGGCCAAACCGGTCGATCATCTCGCTGTGGAATTGCTGCAGCTCTTCCTCCGTGTCACAGTTGTCCAGCCTGGTATAGAGACTCAGCCGTTCTGTTATGCTCTCCACATAGCTGTCCGGGATGAGTATCTCGAGGTCCGTATCGATGGTGCAGTCCTGGACATAGTCTTCCTGCTTTGATATCTCTTCCTTGAAGAGCTCGCGGAACTCGGTACGCTTGAGCTCTTTTATCGCCTCGTCGAGGATCTTCTGATAGGTCTCAAAACCGATGTCGACCATGAAACCGCTCTGTTCGCCGCCCAGCATATTGCCTGCGCCGCGGATATCGAGGTCCCGCATTGCGATCTGGAAGCCACTACCCAGGTCGCTGTGCTGCTCGAGAGTCTGCAGGCGCTTGCGCGAATCCGCAGGCAGGGTCGCCAGCGACGGCGCCAGCAGATAGCAGAAGGCCTTTTTGTTGCTCCTTCCTACCCTGCCCCGCAGCTGGTGCAGGTCGCTGAGGCCGAAATGGTGGGCGTTATTGACGATGATGGTATTCACATTGGGGATGTCCACGCCGCTCTCCACGATATTCGTACATACGAGGACGTCATATTTCCTGTCGATGAAGTCGAGTATCTTATCCTCCAGCTCGCTGCCCTCCATCTGGCCGTGCGCATAGCTGATGCTCAGGTCCGGACAAAGCCCCTGGATGATCGCCGACATCTCGGCCAGCCCCTGAACGCGGTTATAGATAAAGAAGACCTGACCGCCCCTTTCCGTCTCGTAGTAGATGGCGTCGCGGATAAAGTCCTCGTTATAGCCGTGCAGCTCGGTCTGTATCGGCTGACGGTTGGGCGGCGGGGTATTGATGATGCTGAGGTCGCGCGCGCCCATCAGGCTGAACTGAAGGGTACGGGGTATCGGCGTCGCGGTCAGCGTAAGACAGTCGACATGTGTCCGCAGGGTCTTTATCTTCTCTTTGTGCGCCACCCCGAACTTCTGCTCTTCGTCGATGACCAGAAGGCCCAGGTTCTTGAACTTGACCTCCTTCCCCAACAGCGCGTGGGTGCCGATGATGATGTCGATCTCTCCGGCCTCGAGCTTCTTCAGCGTCTCCTTCTTCTCTTTGGAAGACTTAAAACGGTTGATGAAGTCCACTTTCACCGGGAAATCCTTCAGCCGTTCGCTGAACGTCTTATAGTGCTGGAAGGCGAGGATGGTCGTCGGCACGAGCACGGCGGCCTGTCGCGAGTCGCAGCAGGTCTTGAAGGCCGCGCGGATGGCTATTTCCGTCTTGCCAAATCCGACATCACCGCAGACGAGCCGGTCCATGGGCGAAGGCGCTTCCATATCCTTCTTCACGTCTCCCGTGGCCTTGCTCTGGTCGGGCGTGTCCTCATAGATAAAGGACGCTTCCAGCTCGGTCTGCATATAGTTGTCGGGAGTATGGGCAAAGCCTTTCTCGGCCTTGCGCTGGGCATAGAGCCTGATCAGGTCGAAGGCGATCTCCTTTACCCGGGTCTTGGTCTTCTCCTTCAGCTTTTGCCAGGCGTCGCTGCCCAATTTGTTCACCTTGGGGACGGTGCCTTCCTTGCCGGTATACTTGGATATCTTGTGAAGCGAATTAATGTTGACATACAGGATGTCGCTGTCTTTATAAATGATCCGGACCGCCTCCTGCAGACGGCCATTGGCCTCGATCTTCTGCAGGCCGCTGTAGACCCCCAGCCCGTGGTCGATGTGCGTGACATAGTCGCCCGGCTGCAGCTCGCGCAGGGTGCGGAGGGTGATGGCCTTGTTCTTGTTATAGGCCTGCTTGACCTTGTATTTGTGATACCGCTGGAAGATCTGGTGGTCGGTATAGCAGACCAGCTTGAGGTCCTCGTCGATAAATCCTTCGTGGATATTCAGTGGTACCGGGGTGAAAGCGATCTGCGCCTTCAGGTCTTCGAAGATGGTGTACAGCCGCTCGAGTTGGCGGGGATTCTCCGCAAAGAGATAAAGGGTATATTTCTTGTTCTCCCAGGACTTGAGGTCCCTGATCAGGAGATCGAACTGGCGGTTGAATGAAGGCTGGGGCTTTGTATGGAATTCTACCACAAAGGCGTCGGACCAGGAGGCGGCCGAGGGTCCGAACTCCACAGCATGGAATCGCTGCAGCTGGCTCGTGACGTCCTCTGCGGTCACGAACTCGTCCTTTGTCACCTCTCTTTTCTCCAGCTTGTCCTCGTCTCCGTCGATGGCCGTATCGGGGGGCAGGGCCCTGCGGCCGCGGCTGCCGGCCTTCCCTGCCGGACGGGCGTTCTCCTCTGCCTGGCGGGCAGCCTGTATATCGCGTTCTGCCTGCACCCCGTCTATGAAGAGCTGCAGGTCCTCCTCCTGTATGGTCAGCCTTTCCCGGGTAAAAGCCCAGTCCTGTATCCAGACCACCGTATTCTCCGGAAGGAACTCCAGCAGGGATATCTTCTCGCCGCTGTCCTGCCGGTTATCGACGTTGGGGATGATGTTCACCTGCAGCAGCTTGCGCTCGCTGAGCTGGGTCTCCGGGTCGAAGATGCGGATCGAGTCGACGTCGTTGCCGAACAGCTCGACGCGATAGGGCTTTTCGTTGCCAAAGGAATAGATGTCCAGGATCCCGCCGCGGAGGGCGAACTGCCCCGGCTCGTATACGAAGTCGGTGCGCTCAAAACCCTTGTCCACCAGCTTGCCGAGCAGACCGTTGAGGTCGAGGGTATCGCCGGCCTTCAGGGAGATGATATTTTCCGAAAGGGCTTCCGGAAGGACCACCTTCTCGAAGAGGGCTTCCGGATAAGTGACGATCAGCTTTTTGGCCGTAAGATGGCTCATTGTCTGCGCCGACAGCCGGGTCAGAGCCTCGGTACGCAGCATCACGTGGCTGCTGTTGAGGAGCCGGTAGTTCTTCTTATTCTTAAAGGAAGAAGGGAAATAGAACAGGTCGAGGGCGCCGGTCAGGCTCTCGAGGGTATTATGCAGATACGCTGCCGCTTCCGCGTCTTCGCAGACGACCAGGTGGTTGAGCTGGCTGGTGGTTTCATTCCGGAAGATCGATCCGATGAGAAAGGCCGGAGAGCTGCCCTGCAGGTTCTTGCAGGCGATACGTTGTGGGCTGGACAATAAAAGCCTGTCCGCCAGTTGAAAAAGGCGGGGAGAATGCAAAAATTCCTCAAGAAGAACCTCACTATTCATTGCCGGGCGCAAAGATACGAAAAAACCTCGGATGGTCCGGGATCCCCGGTTTCACAAAACTGAACCCCGGGTGAAGCAACCGGGAAAGTTAAAATGCCGTAAACTTAATAAACAGCCTTATGATCGGACTCTACACTGCACGACACCCGGGTCATCTTCCCGGGTAAAACTTCTACCGGCGCTATGTGGTTCTTTTCATCCCTCCGGGAAGCGTAGAACAGCTCGCCTTTTTTAGTGAAAACAGAGTAAGTCCCCGGCGGCAGAAATACCTGAAACTGTCCTTTCTCATCCGTCTCGATACAGGAAATGAGGGGGGAGAGGACTGCCCGGTAGTGAGTAGGGTCGGCGTGGACGACCTGGCTGTCGGAAGTAAGGCTGTAGATACAGACAGTGGCTTTGACGCCGTGGGGTGGGTATTTTGTGGCGCCGGAGTCGATCCGGCGACGGTTGGGGGCCGGCATATGATTGCCGCCGATGGAATAGACGGTACCGCGGATACCGGAACGTTGATATTCCTGACCGGGGTCAAAGGATCGCCCCACAGGGGGCACCAGGCCCAGGGCGGCCGACAGAATGGGTACAATAATTGGTAAAAGCATAAATACTGTAATTTTAGAAAAGTTTTAAATACTTCATATGAACAATTGCCGGGTCCCGCTGCTTCTGTCCGTATCCTTTTTCCTTCTTCTACTCTCCGGGCTCCAGCTGAGCGCTCAGATAGTACCCAACAAGGCCGGATTGCAGCGAGCCAGCCAGGTCCAGGCTTCAAAAGAAGCGGCTTTCCGCCAGATACTTATCAGGACGGCCCAGCAAAGAGGCTGGCCGCTGACCCTGCGGAATAAAAAGGGACGGCTGGCCTATCTCAGGGGTATCAACGCCAGCGGTCTCCCCATTTATGTAACCACTACCGACAATAGCATATCCGCTGCCACGATCCGAACCAATAAGGTATGGCCCGGCGGCGGGGACGGTCTCTCCCTCAATGGCGGTACGGCCGCGCTGAAGGGTAAGATAGCCGTCTGGGACGAAGGAGGTGTCAGGTCTACCCATATCGAGCTCACAGGTCGCGTAGTCCAGAAGGACAATCCCGGCAGCCTGAGCGACCACTCCACCCACGTGACGGGAACGATGATCGCTGCGGGGGTGAATCCCCTCGCTAAAGGTATGTCTTTTGGCGCGCAGCAGCTGCAGGCCTACGACTTCACCAACGACGAATCCGAGATGATGTCCGCCTCTGCCGGCGGGCTGCTGGTCTCCAACCACTCCTATGCCGATATCGCCGGCTGGTATTTTGACAATGACCAGTCGCGCTGGGAGTTCTGGGGGAATCCGGGTGATACGGTCGACATTCGTTTTGGACTGTATGACCAGGACGCTCATATCTGGGATACCATTGCATATGCCGCGCCCAGCTATCTGATCGCGAAGGCGGGAGGCAATAGCCGCAACGATACCGGTCCGGCAGAGGGTCAGGTCTATTACCGGATGAACGCACAGGGGCAGTTCGTCAATGCCGGCGCCCGTCCGGCGGGTATCAGCGACAACAATGGATATATGACCATCCCCACCTACGGGAATGCCAAGAATATCCTCACCCTTGGGGCGGTCAACCCGATCCCCGGGGGATACAAGAACCCATCGGACGTAGTCCTCGCGAACTTCAGCAGCGTCGGGCCTACCGGCGACGGGCGGATCAAGCCCGACCTGGTAGCAGACGGCATCAACGTACTTTCCACGGTCGCCACGGCAGACAACGGCTATGACTACATGAGCGGCACCTCCATGGCTACGCCAGCGGCTGCGGGCTCGTCCTTTCTCCTGCAGGACTATTACAGCCAGAAGCACCCCGGGAAATTCCTTCTCAGCAGCTCGGTCAAGGGGCTGATGATCCATACCGCCGATGAGGCCGGCGCGGCTCCGGGCCCGGACTATTCCTTTGGCTGGGGACTTATCAATATGGAGAAGGCAGCCGCCGTGATCACGGCCGACGCTGCGGGGGACAAGACCCAGCAGATCATCGAGGGCAATCTGACTAACACTACGGCCTATACCACTCAGATCATAGCCAGTGGCAAGACACCAGTCTGGGCCACCCTCTGCTGGACGGACGTCCCCGGCACCCCCGCAACGATACCAGCCAATTCCCATAATTTCAGGGACGCGGGCATCAAGCTGGTCAATGATCTCGACCTGCAGATCACCGACAATTCTACCGGCAAGGTCTATTACCCCTGGGTGCTGGATCCAAATAATCCGGACGCAGCGGCGACCAAAGGGGACAATATCCGCGACAACGTGGAGAAGGTCGAGCTGAACGACAGCCTGATCCCCGGAAGGCAGTATACCATCTCCGTCAAGGCAAAGGCCTCACCGGTGGGCGGCAGCCAGGCCTTTTCGCTGCTGATCAGCGGAGGTGGCGGGCAGGCCGCCTGTTCGTCTGCATCTACCGCCAACGGAGCGGACATGACCCAGGTAACCATCGGAAGTTTTTCCAACCCAACACCCACCGGCTCAACCTGCCGCAACTACACCGACTACTCGGCGCTACAGGCCATTACCCTGCCGATCGGCTCGACGGTGCCGTTTTCCATCGTCACTGGCAATTGCAACGTTGCCACCGACGGCGCTCGGATGTTAAAGATCTTTATCGATTTCAACAACGACGGGATATTTGATCCTGCGACAGAAACAGCCTATCAAACCCCAACCGCGCCGCAGAGCGGGACCATTTCAGGAAATCTTACCATTCCCACGACCGTGACCGCAAATGCATACGCGCGTATGCGCATCATTGTACAGGAGACGACCGATCCCAACGCCATCCAGCCCTGCGGCACATACGGCGCCGGCGAGACCCAGGACTACCGGGTCGTATTCGGCAATCCGGCTAACGACGTAGGCGTGACGGCCCTCGAATATCCAACTCAGGCGATCTGCAGCAGCGACTCCCAGCTGGTGTCGGTGCGGATCCACAACTATGGCTCGGCGACCCAGGCCGGCGGTATCCCTGTAACCACTACTATCACCGGCGGCGCCAGCCCGATAACGCTGACTGCCATCTGCAAGGACAGCATTCTTTCGGGCGATGAAGTTGTCTTTACCTACAACACGCCCATCGCTACTGTAGCCGGCACAACCTACACCTTTGTCAGCAGCACGTCGCTGTCGGGAGACCCGAACACCTCCAACGACAAGAACACCGCGGTCATCACCGTCAGCGCGGAAGGGTCGGCCGGAAAGGGTTCGGCTACTGTCTGTGGCACGACCTCGGCATCCGTGCTGCTGCACGCCGAGACCAGCGGCATCGACGTTCCGCTATGGTATGAGACCGCGACATCCACGACTCCGCTGGCTGCCGGGAACAACACAACTACCACCGTGATCCCTGCCGACAAGACCTATTACCTTGGCGTCAACGACCTCGACGCAAAGGGTGGTGCGCCTAACAAGACCGTCTTTACGCCGACGGGCTCGAACCAGGGAGCCTATTTCCGGCTCGGCGGCAATTTTATGATGGTCTCTACTTATGTGCCGCTGACCATCGAAAGCGCGAAGATGTATATCGGCTATTCCGGTAAGATTACGGTGACGCTGGCCACTCTGCTTGACCTCACCTGGAATTCGGCTAAAAGTGAAAACAACTACCATTTTCAGCCGTTGTACAGCACGACCATTGATGTTTATGCAACCAAAAAGGTTCCGGACAGCTCCTTCCAGATCAATGTACCGACATCGGATAATTCAGATACAGGTGCTACGTTCCTGCTGAACATCCCCATTCCGAACCCGGGCAATTATATCCTGATCACGGACTGCTCGCCGACGACGAACGCCTTCCTCAACGTCAATATCAACAAGGACCCGTATCCGATCACCATACCCGGCGTATTCGCGGTGACGGGCAATGATTTCCGGGATGGCAAGACCGACAGCATCGCGTATTCGCATAAGTTCTACTATCCCTTCTATAATATGGGGATAAAGCTGATGGGATGTCCGACGCCGCGGACGGCCGTCACTGCACAGACGGAAGCCTCTCCTGCCGTCACGCTCAACGGAAAGCTGCTGTCCAGCAGCTCTGCGACCAACAACCAGTGGTACGTCAATGACTCTCTGCTGTCGGGCCATACAGGACAGACGGATACCGCATCCATCCCCGGGGTTTACTATACCGTGGTCAGCGATCCTGCGACCGGCTGTCAGCTGACGTCTAACAAAGTGACCTATACGCCTTCGGGCGGGGATCCCAATGACGCCATCGGGCTGAAGATGTGGCCGGTCCCGACCAAGTACTACTTCAACCTCCTGTTCTATATGAGCTCGCCCGCGAATACCAGCGTCAGCCTGATCAATATGATGGGGCAGCGGGTCTTTGAGGAGGACTATCCCAATTTTTCGGGGCTGTATTCCAAACAGATCCCGACCGGCGACCTGGCTTCAGGGCTCTACACCCTGCAGATAATCCACGGCGGTCAAACCTGGCACAAACAGTTATCGATAGTGAGATAAATTTGTAAATTGTAGGTAAAACTACAATTTAACGGTATGCTTCAGCCCTGGCAAACAGGTAAGGTCATTCGAATCGAGCAGGCAGCTCCTGCCACCCGCCGTTACTGGATACAGCTTCCGGAAATGGCCTCTTTCGACTTCGAGCCCGGTCAGTTCGTAACCCTTGACCTGCCGATCCACGAAAAGCCAAGCAAACGATGGCGCAGCTATTCCATCGCCTCCTGGCCGGACGGCACCAATGTTATCGAGCTGGTGATCGTGCTGCTGGAGGGAGGAGCCGGCACCAATTACCTGTTCAACCAGGTGCAGGTCGGAAGCGAGCTTACCCTGCGCGGGCCGCAGGGCGTTTTTACCCTGCCGGACGAGATCGAAAGGGACCTTTTCTTTATCTGCACCGGGACGGGGGTCGCTCCCTTCCGCGCGATGAGTCACCATATCCTCAACCACAATATCCCCCATCGGGATATCTATCTGATCTTCGGCTGCCGCAATTTCTGCGACTGTCTGTATCAAAAGGAGCTGGCTGAGCTCGCGGAGAAGATACCGGCCTTTCACTATATCCCAACTTTTTCGAGGGAGGCCCCGGGTCCTTTGATCCGCACGGGTTATGTACACGCTATTTATGAAGAGATATGCCAGCCGAAGATGCCGGCATATTTCTTTCTATGTGGATGGAAGAATATGATCGATGAGGCCAAACAGCGTATACAGGCGCTGGGGTATGAAAGAAAGGCTATTCACCAGGAGCTGTATGGATGATGGTGGGAGCTTTTTCCTAAATTACTTGGAGGCTTTTTCCTTGGAAGTCTCTTTGGTGGCGGGATTGAGCTTCATCGGGATGACGGGGCTCGTCTGATTTTGCAGGCGGGATTCGAGCTCGACAAGGGCCTTCTGCGATTCGAGGGTTTCCTGGTGGCTGCTGAGCAGCTCGGCTTCGATCTTCCTCATTTTGGCTTCGGTCTTGAGCACTTTTGCCCGGCCGATGAGATATCCGAAAAGAACTCCCGCAAAAAGAGAGGCACTAAGAATAATAGGGTTGATTACAACATCAAACGTAAACGTAAAAGGCATTGTAATAAGTTATTTAAGGTTCTGAAAGTGGACAGGGCCTTTCAAGGAACAGCACTTGCGGTAGAGTTATTTCAGGGGATAGTGGACAAGGGATCAGCACTTTATCCAGCGTCCAAATATAGCAATAAATAAATTGAAAAGCCCAACAAAACCGCAGCATTTATTTTAAGTTAAATGTTTATTTTTTTGATGCAGCGATTGATGTTTCCCCCTAGATCAATTGTCGGTTAATGATAGACGCGATTTCGCCGATGGGTATTCTCTCCTGCGCCATATTATCCCGATAGCGGATCGTAACTGTCTGATCTTCTTTGCTCTGATGATCGACCGTGACGCAAAAAGGCGTGCCGATGGCGTCCATACGCCGGTAGCGTTTGCCGATGGTATCCTTTTCCTCATAGAAACACCTGAACTGGGACTTGCACACGTCCATGATCTCGCGTGCGATCTCGGGAAGGCCATCCCTTTTGGTCAGCGGCAGGACTGCCAGCTTAATGGGAGCCAGCTTTGGCGGGAACTTCAGGACGACCCGGCTGTCCTTTTTTTCAGGCGTGCTCAGGTCTTCCTCTGTATAGGCCTGACTGAGGACCATCAGCACGGTCCTGTCCAGTCCGATAGAGGTCTCGATGACGTAGGGAATATAGTTCTGATTGATCTCCGCGTCGAAATACTGCATCTTCTTCTTGCTGTATTCCTGGTGACTCTTCAGGTCAAAATCGGTGCGGGAGTGAATGCCCTCCACTTCCTTGAAGCCAAAGGGGAATTCGTATTCGATATCACAGGCAGCATCGGCATAGTGAGCCAGCTTCACGTGGTCGTGGAAGCGGTATTTTTCTGCCGGGATGCCCAGGCCCAGGTGCCACTGCATGCGCGTCTGTTTCCAGTGCTCGTACCACTCCTTCTGTGTGCCAGGGCGGATAAAGAACTGCATTTCCATCTGCTCGAACTCGCGCATCCGGAAGATGAACTGGCGGGCGACGATCTCGTTGCGGAAGGCCTTGCCGATCTGGGCGATGCCAAAGGGGATCTTCATCCTGCCGGTCTTCTGGACGTTGAGGAAGTTGACAAAGATACCCTGAGCCGTCTCGGGGCGGAGATAGATCTCGCTGGCTTCCTCGGATACGCTGCCCAGCTGGGTAGAGAACATGAGGTTGAACTGTCTGACCTCGGTCCAGTTGGAGGTTCCCCCGACGCTGCATTTTATCTTGAGGTCTTCGATCAATTTCTTGAGTCCCGGAAAGTCGCTCTCTTTCAGCAACTGGTCCATCGCGATCTGGAGGGCGTCGGCTTCGCCCTTCCTGCCTTCCTTCTCCAGCTCTTCGATACGGGCTTCGATGAGGTGATCGACGCGATACCTCTTCTTGCTGTCCTTGTTGTCGATCATCGGGTCGCTGAAATTGTCTACGTGGCCGCTGGCCTTCCAGGTCGTGGGGTGCATAAAGATGGCAGCGTCGATACCAACGATATTCTCCTGCAGCTGGGTCATGCTCTTCCACCAGTGATCCTTGATGTTCTTTTTCAGCTCGCTGCCCCACTGGCCGTAGTCATACACCGCGCTAAGCCCGTCATATATCTCGCTGGAAGGGAAAATAAAGCCGTATTCTTTCGAATGCGAAATGATCGCCTGAAATTTGTTCGTATCGTTTGCCATAGTCGGCAAAAATATGGTAAATAATTTTTCCTTATTTAAAACCGTACGTCAGCTGTGCGAATCCGAACAATTCATCCGACAAGAAGATCGCAATCTATTAATTTTCAACGATATACAGAAATGGCATCATCTTGGTCACGTGACTGGAAACTCTTCAGCCAATGCTTCGGAACTACCTGCTCACCGCCCTGCGGAACATCTGGAAGAATAAAACCTATAGCTTTCTCAATATCTTCGGATTGGCCGTCGGGGTCGCCTGCGCAGGGCTGATCTTTTTGTGGGTGGAGGCCGAGCTGAGCTATGATCCGTTGCCGAAACGGACTTATATCTATAATGTCCGGACCAACCAGAACTACAATGGCGTAATCCGAACTTTTAACTCTTCGCCGGGTCCACTGGCGGCGGCGATGAAGGCGGAAATACCGGGTGTGGTAAGGACCTGTCGGACGCGTAATCTCAACGCCTTGTTCGGCGTGGGCGACAAGACGGTCTATGAAACGGGTTTTTACGCCGATTCTACCCTGTTCGGCATGTTCTCGATGAATTTCCTGTCGGGAAGGGTTGCGACAGCCTTCCCCGATCTGAACAGTATTGTCGTCTCGGAGAAGATGGCCCGCCAGTTCTTTGGCTCCACATCCGGGGCGCTTGGCAGGACGATCCAGATGAACCACAAGGATAATTACTCCGTGACCGGCGTCTTCCGCGACTTTCCTGAGAACGCTACTTATCGGCCAGACTGCGTGCTACCCTTCGAAGTTTATGAAAACGACAATCCCTGGCTGAAAAAATGGGGCGTCAACGGGCTCGGCACCTTTGTTGAATTGTCGCCGTCCGCGAATCTGGCGGCGGTCAACCGGCAGCTGGACAATTTTATCCGCATCAAGTCGGCGGACAGCGGCGCGGCAAGACCGCTGCTCATAGGCATGAAAGACTGGCGGCTGCGCGACGAGTTCGTCGACGGCAAACAGAGCGGCGGACGCATCCAGTACGTTCGTCTCTTTACCTATATCGCCTGTATCATCCTGCTGATCGCGTGTATCAACTTCATGAACCTTTCGACGGCGCGCAGCGAGAAAAGAGCGCGCGAGGTGGGCGTTCGCAAAGTGCTGGGCGCCCAACGGGGGCGGCTGGTCATCCAGTTCGTCGGCGAGTCGATACTGCTTTCGGTGCTGTCGGTGGCGCTCGGTGTCCTGCTTATCAGTCTCGTTCTGCCGGCGTTCAACCTGATGGTTAAGGAGCAGCTTTCTCCCGGTCTTGGGCAGCCGCTGCATATCCTGTCGCTGCTGGTGATAGCCCTGGTTTGCGGGCTGGTGGCGGGCAGCTATCCCGCGCTCTATCTCTCCGGTTTCAATCCCGTGCACGTACTCAAACGTCTCAGGACAAAGGAAGGCGGCGCCGCGATGACCCGGAAAGTACTGGTGGTGGCGCAATTTTCCGCGAGCATCTTTCTGATCGTCAGCACCCTCATCATTTACCGGCAGGTGCAGCATATCAAGACGCGGAACCTTGGCTATGACAAGGAAAACCTCCTGGACACGCGCGTATCGCCAAAGCTGATCGACAACTACGACGCTGTGAAGCAGGACCTGCTGCAGACGGGCGTCGTGGAGGGCACCGCGCTTTGCAATATGGAGAACCTGGACATTTCCAACAATACGTCGGGGTATTCCTGGGCGGCCAAAGACCCGAAAGTAAGTGTCCTCACATCGGTGCGCGTGATCAACCACGATTATATAAAGACCATGGGCATGCAAATTATCGAAGGCCGCAATTTCAGGGATAATTTCTCAGAGGACAGCGCCAAGGTGCTGATCACCGAGTCGCTGGCAAAGATGATGGGCGAGGGCAGCGCCGTCGGCAAGTGGTTGAAATTTGGGGACGGGCAAGACCAGGTGGTGGGTGTGGTAAGGGATTATATCTATGGCGATTTCTATGGGAGGCCCGACCCGGTGATCTTTTACTCCAATCCCGGCGAGGCCCGGTATTTCTATATCCGGATCAGGAAGGAAGCTCCGACCGAGAAAGCTCTTGCAGCTATCGGCGCAGTCATGAAAAAAGACAACCCGGGCTATCCTTTCGACTACAGCTGGGTCGACGATAAATTCAACGCAAAATTCACATCCGAAAGCCTCATCGGCAAGCTGTCGGGGCTGTTCGCTGCGCTGGCGATCTTCATCTCCTGTCTGGGATTGTTCGGGCTGGCAGCCTATACGGCAGAACAGCGGACGCGGGAAATCGGTATCCGGAAGGTACTGGGCGCCAGCGTCACCGGCATCACCGGATTGCTCTCGAAGGACTTCCTCAAGCTGGTGATTTTATCTAACGTGGTAGCCTTGCCGTTAGCCGACTGGGCGCTGAGCCGCTGGCTGGACAGCTATGCCTATCGTATCTCCATCAGCTGGTGGATGTTTGCCGCGGCGGCTATCGTATCGGTGCTGATCGCGCTGGCCACGGTTGGTTTCCAGGCGGTGAGGGCCGCGCTGATGTCGCCGGTAAAGAGCCTGCGGTCGGAGTAGGGACCCTAGCGAAGCTTCTCGTTATTCTGATGCCGGGTGGCGTCGCGGATGCTCTTCTTCGTAAAATTCTTTTCGAGCGCGGCTGTAAGGTCGACACCCGTCTGATTGGCGATACAGATCAGCACCCACAGCACGTCGGCGAGCTCGTCGGACAGCTCTTTTCCCTTGTCGGATTCCTTGAAGGACTGGTCGCCATAGAGGCGGCTCATCAGGCGTGCCACTTCTCCCACCTCTTCGGTTAGGATAGCCATATTCGTGAGCTCGCTGAAGTAGCGTACACCGGTGGTTCGGATCCAGCCGTCTACGAGATCCTGTGCCTGGCGGATGGTCAGCGGCGGCGTGCCCGGATTGGTATCTGTCATTGTCCTTAATGGTTTGTTCAGTAAAAATATCGCAATATCACTGTTTACCAGTAATTAATACGCCAGGGGTTGCATTTATAAGAAAACGGGACTATATTGGGCGTAAACTAAAAACTATACCTATGCTCTTTTTCGGATTATTCGAGCTTGCTATCGTCGTTCTGATGATCGCTGCTATGTGGAAAGTATTTGAAAAAGCCGGTCAACCCGGATGGGCTTCGATCATTCCCATCTACAACATTATTGTTCTTTTCAGGATCGGAGGCAAGCCATGGACGTGGATATTCTTTTTACTGCTTGGCCCCCTCTTCCTGATATGGTATATATGGGGCCTCAACATGGTCTCGAAGAGTTTTGGCAAGGACGAAGGCTTTACGGTCGGGCTGGCGCTGCTCGGTATCGTCTTCTGGCCGATACTTGGTTTTGGCGACGCAAGGTATATCGGCCCCTATGGCGATCCGGCGGCTTTTAAGGCGGCACAGAACCCCCAGTTCGATTTCGACAAGCCTGCGACGGCGTAATTACAGCCCTCGCTACTGATAAAAGGAGCCCCCATCCGGGGGCTTTTCTTATAACAATATCTCTCCCTTTAGAAAGGTCTTCGCATAGCCGCTCATATACACCCGGTCACCTTCGAGGCGGCAGTCGAGCCACCCACTCCTTGCGGACAGCTGGATAGCAGACAGCTCCCGCCTGCCCAGCCGTTCGGCCCAATAAGGAACCATCATGGTGTGCGCTGACCCCGTAACGGGATCTTCATCTATACCTGACTGGGGGAAAAAACAGCGGGATACAAAGTCGGTGGTCTTGCCGGGAGCCGTAACCACGACCCCCCTTCCGGGGACACCCGCCAGTTTGCGGAAGTCCGGCCTTAGCGCGGCTATGGCGTCTTCATTGTCGAGGACGACCAGGTAGTCAAAGGGTCCTTTCAGCAGGGGGCGGGGAGCGATACCCAGCGCTTCGAAGACCAGCGGCACCGGCTCCGCAGCTTGCGGGGGACCGGCAGGAAAATTGAGGGTATACTGGCCCGGGGCCGGTCCTTTGGATACCTCCAGCATGCCGCTGCGGAGAGTATTAAAACGGATAATATTACCCTCATAACCCAGCGATTCAAAAAGCACCTGGGCCGATGCCAGGGTCGCGTGACCACAGAGGGCAACCTCAGTTGTCGGTGTAAACCAACGAATTAGGTATGTACCGTCGACGGACCCGGTCGTAGGGATCGAACCGGCAACTGCGCCCTCTTCCGGGGCAAAAAAGGCGGTCTCGGCAAGATTGTTCTCCATCGCGATGCGCTGCATCAGCTCGTCCGGCAGCCATTCCTTCAGCGGAACCACAGCCGCCGGATTGCCGCGGAAAACTTCTTTCGTAAAAGCGTCTACCTGGTAAATTTGCATATTTGGAGGATTGATGGACACTGTCCTTTTTACGAAGGTAGGACGCGACCAAAGATCTTTTCAGTATCAGATGTTTCGATATTCTGTAGATCAGATACAGAATGTCGCCAGATTCCAGTTTTTAATTTGATTATGAAAATTTTGATCGTCGAAGACGAGATCGATCTGGCCCAGAGCATGGCCGCTTACCTCAAGGGAGAGAACTATCTGTGTGAGCTCGCAGCCGATTGCCGGACGGCAATGGAGAAGATCGAGCTGTTTGACTATGACTGCGTCCTTCTGGACATCACTCTCACCGACGGCAACGGCCTCACGGTCCTGAAAGAGCTGAAGGCCAATAACAAGACCGACGGCGTCATCATCATCTCCGCAAGAAATTCCATCGACGACAAGATCAACGGACTCAACCTCGGGGCCGACGACTACCTCAGCAAACCCTTTCACCTTTCAGAGTTGAACGCCCGCATCGCAGCGGTTATCCGCAGACGTCGTTTTGACGGTAACAAGACACTGGTGCTGAACCAGCTGGTCATCGACCTGGTCGGGAAGACCGTATTCGTGGATGACCGGCAGGTAGACCTGACCCGTAAAGAGTACGACCTCCTGCTATACCTGGCCTCCAACAAGAACCGCGTCATCTCCAAGAACGCCATCGCCGAACACCTTTCCGGCGAGGAGTCAACCAGCTACGACAATTTAGACTTCATCTATTCTCATATGAAGAATCTCAAACGGAAGCTCAACCAGGCGGGTTGTGAGGACTACATCCGGTCTTTGTATGGAGTGGGATATAAGTTTGAGATAAGGTAAGGGGGATCATTCGCGACTCTTCGTATCGATTATGATCGTCACTGGTCCGTCATTCAACAGCCCGACCTTCATATCGGCGCCAAACTCACCCGTCCCGATAGCCTTTCCGAGATCGGCCTCAAGACGGGCTATCAACTTTTCGTAGAGCGGGATCGCGACGTCCGGCTTGCTGGCACGGATATAGGACGGGCGGTTACCCTTCTTCGTGGCGGCGTGCAGCGTGAACTGGCTCACCAGCAGTATCCCGCCGTCGACGTCTTTTACAGAGAGGTTCATGACCCCTGCCTCGTCGTTGAAGATGCGCAGGTTGACGATCTTGCCACTAAGCCATTCAATGTCTTCGGAGCTGTCGGCGTCTTCAATGCCCACCAGGACGAGCAGACCGGTCTCAATGGAGGATCTCACGGCCCCTTCGATGGTAACAGAGGCGCGGGTGACGCGCTGGATCACGGCTCTCATTTTTTGACGCGAATATACGGGGGAATACCGTCAGGCCGGCTGCAGCACCGGCTTGGGATACTGCGGGACCGGCATTTTCTTCACCATTTGCACCGCAACAATAACCGCACCCGCAAACATCATCATAAAGATGATCGAGGCCATCCACTGCAGCTGGCGGCCCATATAGTAGGACAACGGCCGGAAGAAGAACCGGATGATATGGCGGCCGGCCGGTATCGAAAGCCCGCGGAGTACATAGTTCGTCCGGATGATCGGCGCCTCTTTATTATCGATCCATGCCCTCCATCCACGCTTATAGAATATCTCGCTAAAAACGGCAAACCGGTTGTCTGTCGTCTCCGACAAATAGGTCATGTTGTCGTTGTCATTGCTGACCAGCTCGATCCCCCCCTCGGCGTCCTTCGGGACCGCATCATAGGCGACCTTGCAGCTGTCATCGGCAAAAACGATTGCCGTATAGTCCGGATGAAACCCGCTGAGCCCCTTCATTACCTCCGACGCCGTAGACGCGTACTTTACCCGATGGACAAACCAGACCGGTCCCAGCGCGCCGGGGTTGTAGATGGCTGTATCCTTGCCGCCGGGTGTATGTTTGATGATATACTTTGTATTGAGCATATCGATCACGCCGCTGCAGTGCGGGTAGTTGGCCAGCTGGTGGTTGATAAGGTCCTCATAGATCTTCAGCTTTGCCGCGTGATAGCCGCCGATGGAATTATGGGAATAGGCGGTCATGGCGCCATAGCTGAGCGCTTCGGTCAGGCTATCGCGCAGATCCAGCACGCGGTAGTAGTCTTTATCGGTCATGATCTGGCGGTCGACATCGGTAACGACAAAGTTCTGCTGGTAGTCGTTCTTCTCCTGATAGTTGCTGCTGTTTAGGTAGATGAGGTCGACGCTCATGACGTCGGCGAAGGTCAGTCCGCCGATGACGAGCATCAGGTATATGGGTCTCATGCGCCTGCGGATATAGAGGGCGATGACCAGCGTCGAGGCTACGACAAGCGCCAGGCTGCGCAGCAGGCTTTCTCCGAATATCCGTTGCCGGTCGAGGTGCAGAGCGGCTACAAAGGCCTTTGTCGAGCTGAGCGCCTGGTCGCCCATACCGGCGGCCTTCTGCAGCAGATTACCCTCCCAGCCGCTGCCATAGCCAAATCGGAAGTAAAGCACGGCAAGCCCTGCAAAAACACCGGTTATCGCCAGAAGGCCCCATCTGAAGCGGGGCCATAGGGCCTTGCGATCCTCTGTCTCCGCGAGCCGCTGCAGCGTGAGCACTGCCATCATACAGAACAGCAGCGTGGGAACGACCAGGATCATGCTGGGCGCACGGAATTTATTGTACATCGGCAGCCATTGCAGCAGCCAGCTGTTCAACGGTTTGAAATATCCACCCCAGCTCATGACGATCGTAAGTGCGGCGACAGCCAGTATCCACCATTTGTGACGGTCGTCGAGCAGGAAGAGGCCGAGGATGGTCAGCAGGACGATGATGGCGCCGACATAGGGCGGTCCAGACATCAGCTCGCCTACCCCACCCCAATAATAGCGGGGTCCTTCTTCCCCAATCTGTGCGGTCAGCTGAGCCGGCATTTTCTGCATGGCTTTTACCGAGGCAGAGTGTTCTGCCGACAGCTGTGGTATATCGGTGCTCCCGCCATAAATATTGGGGACCAGCATGACCAGTGGCTCCAGCCTGTACATGCTGAAGTCGAAGGCCGCCTGCTCTGACAGGCCGTTGGAGGAAGCCCCGGCGGAAGAGCCGCCCGTCTGGTCACCGGAGAGCTCGCTGCCTCCCCGGACGCTCTCCTTCGAGCTGTCAAGAGTGGTAAAAAGCACCACCGCATTGCTGAGGATGCCGATGACCGACGCGCCGACGACGATCGTCAGGGTACGGGCCAGGTGAATGCCGTCCCTGGCGCGCAGCCAGCGTATTGCATAGCCCAGCAACAGCCCTGCAGCGATGATCATCGTGTAATAGACGATCTGCATGTGGCTGGTCTGGATCATAAGAGCCGTGAATAGGGCGGTAAGCGCCATCCCCGTCCAGTATTTTCGTTCGCAGACAAGGATGATGGCGCCGATAACCCCGGGCATCAGCGCGATCGCCTGCATCTTCGTATCGTGGCCGACCGAAACGATCACCGGATTATAGGTCGCATAGGCATAGGCGAACGCGCCAATGAGGCCGATCCACGGATTTATCCGCAGGACCATCGCCAGAAAGTAAAAACAGATACAGGCCAGGAAGAAAAAGCTCGCGGGTTTTATCAGGAAAAAGGTCAGCAGACCAAAGAAGAGCTGAGGAATATTCACCGACTGGGTGTCCATGGCGATCTGAAAGGCGGGCATTCCGCTGAACATGCTGTTGGTCCATAAGGGAAAATGACCATGCGTCTCTTTATACTGGAAAGAATTGCGGGCCATGGCCTGCCACTGGAGGACGTCCTCCTGGAAGAGAACTTTGTTATCGAATGCCGGCTTGCAATAGACGACGGCCACCACCAGGAAAGCGAGGATGGCGACGACGTGGGGAACGGCCCTTTTCAATAAATCCCTGAGTATTTTTTTCATTCCGGTTAATGCGAGGTCTACCACTGACGCTGGCCAATAACCTTTTGCAATTCCCGGACCATCTTTTGGCTCGAAATCACGACATAACCGGCAGATTTAATATTTCTTTAATAATACCGGGTCTTCTACAGCGGGCTGGGCATCAGTTGAGGAGCGATCTTCTTTCCCGCGGGGAGCATTTTAAATTATCTTTAACTTGCCACGGGAAGGTGAGAACTCCCGGTAACAAGATAACCCAATATGATCGACATCACAAAAGAAATAATTTTCAGGACGGCCCGCAGCGGCGGCAAGGGCGGACAGAACGTCAACAAGGTCGAGACGATGGTAGAAGGGTATTTCTTCATCCGCGGCTCGGCACTGCTGGACCAGGAGCAAAAAGACGTGCTGGAGCACAAACTATCGTCGAAGATCAATGCCGACGGACTGCTCCAGGTGAGGTCCCAGGTCCACCGCACCCAGCTTGGAAATAAGGCGGAGGTCGTCCGGAAGATGAACCTGCTGATCGAACAGGCGCTCAAAAAAGAAAAAAGGCGAATAGCCACCAGGCCTTCGGCGGCGGTGAGAGAAAGACGGCTCGAGAACAAAAAGCGGCAGGCCCAGACCAAGGAGGGAAGGAAAAGGATCAAAGGGTATGAGTAATATGCGCCGCACCTCTAAAAATAAACAGCAGCTTCGCTGACCTTTCGGCTGGCTGGCTGCTGGATAACCTCACAAAAAAGAGTTTAATGGCTTTATGATATTTGATCCCTATATGGGTTCTGGGTTTGGGGGCAGGACAAAGGTCCATCTCTCCGGCCTGCCTTCCTAGCGCAGATGTACTAAAAATAATGCGTAGTTATACTTATTTATTCCCGCATTAATACTTGCTAATCATGTTAAAGGGATGTATTATTTTGGCGTCCTAATCAAATTCACTATCTAAAAAACAATTCTTATGAACAAGCTCCCTAGCCCAAACCGGCTGCTTCTCCCCCTTTTAGCTTTTACGATCACTCTCTCTGGCCTTCTGGGGTGTAATCAACCGCCCAAAGACACGGTAGAGTTCCCGGCACCCCAGGATACGGTGGTCGACAAGCACGTGATCCCCATTGAAGTAGCCCGTCAGCTGACGGCCGATTTCCGGGCTTCCATCGCTCATTTCGACACAACCTGCTCCAAATTCGCCGACTCCATGCACTTCGGGCACGCAGAAGCCTGGCCCACCGACGTTTTTGTCCAGCTGTTGAAGCAGCATAATGAAAAACAGGGGCATGCCAAGGGCATCCGCATCTATTTCGGCCGTGGCCCCGGCGGGGAGATCAAGCTCGTGATGGTACCCTACGACAAGGACGGGAATGATATGATCGACCACCTCGTGGATATGAGTGGCAAGCCCGCGCCCGGTACGACCCCGATCAAGACCAGGCAGCTGACCGTCGACAACGGACAGGCGGTAGAAGAAGGTCAGCGTTGTCCGACGATCTGCGACGACGGATCCAGCGGCCTTAACTAATCGCGAAAACTACGACACATCTACTAACTGAAACCTTTCCACCTGACTGTAGGATAAATGTTTAGCTCAAAACACTATGACATCTATTTTAATATTCCTGATCAGTCAGACCATTTTAATTCCTTTTATAACAGGGTTGGTACGCCTTCGACGGATCATAGTCCAGGGGTACCACCCTTTTTTCATAGTGATCGCGACAGCGGTAGCTGCCGAGATAGTTGACTTTTACCTCATAAAGGTCAAACACCATAGCAACGCCATTCCCAATAACCTTTACGGGCTGGCCGAATCCCTTCTTATTCTCTGGCAGTTCCATGTCTGGGGACTATGGCGGACGAAGAAACCGGTCTTTTACGGGCTGATCGGTTTTATGTGCCTGGTCTGGACGACCGAAAACCTTATACTGGGACATATCACGGAGTTCCCGCCCTATTTTAAGTTCCTTCATTCTTTCCTTACGGTGCTGCTCAGTGTCAACAAGATCAATTTCATGATCACCCACGATAACCGCAAGTTGCTGCAGCGGCCGGACTTCCTTATTTGTATTGGCTTTATTATTTTTTTTATATATAAGATCATTTATGAATGGGCATACCAGGTAAGCCTTTACGATGAAACCCGGATCACCAGTATTATAATTGCCTCCTTCTCCTATATTAATGCGTTGACAAACATTATTTTTGCTATTGCTTTCCTGCTGATACCCGTCCCTCAGAAGTTCACCCTGCGGGCAAGACCGGCCGGGCATTAAATACGGCAATAAAGAAAATAATGGAATCGAAGATCCTTAATATAACCATACTGATGTCGCTGATCATCGCGGTGGTCATCATCTACTTTTTTGTTTCCATCATCCGATATCACCGCCGGTATATGCGTCTGCAGAGGGAGAAGATCTTTGCCGAGATCACGATCAGGGAGAACGAGCGCAAACGCATCGCTGGCGACCTTCACGACAGCCTCGGCCCCCTGCTGTCCGCCGTCAAGCTGAACATCAGCAGCGTGGACGTAGAAAGCACCGAAGACCGCCAGGTCCTTGACAAGACCGGAGGATATCTCGACGAGATCATCGGCAGCCTGCGGCGCATCTCTCACGATCTGCTGCCGAATACCCTTGAGCGAAAGGGACTGGTCGAAGCCATCCGGGAGTTCATCAATCAGGTGAACACCAGGCAATCCGTGAACATCCAGCTCTTCATCGTCAAAGAGATCAGCATCCCCAGGGAGAAAGAGATACACATATTCCGGATGATCCAGGAGATCGTACACAACACGATAAAACATTCCGGGGCGAGGGTACTGCAGATCGGCTTCAGCGAAGAAGGGGGGCACCTGCTCTGCCTGACCAGGGACGATGGGAAAGGTTTCGACAAGGAAAAAGCGCTGGCCGCCTCTCACGGACTGGGTTTGCGCAGCCTGGAAAGCCGCTGCGAGATCCTCAATGGCGTCCTCACGCTGGACTCGGCGCCGGGCGAAGGCACCAACTATTTTATTAAGATCCCCATGAACTGAGCGCTGCCCGCGCCGGCCGGATCCCCGTGACTTGTCGGGTATTCCCAAACTTTAATCCAAATAATTGCATCCGGGCGCTGTCCCTCTGGGCTGCTTTCTTTAAATTTGGAGCTAGCCCAAAGGCTGGGGATAAATATAAGTCCCGCACATAATATATCCGGATGAAAAATACTATCAGGCTGATCATTGCCGATGACCACGAGATTTTCAGAGACGGGCTAGCCCTCATGCTGTCCAAACAGGACGCGGTCACCCTGGTCGGCCAGGCCTCGGATGGGCACGAGCTGCTGCAGCTGGTGGACGAGACAAAACCCGATATGGTCCTGACCGATATCAAGATGCCGAGGCTTGACGGCATTTCCGGAGCAAAGATCCTGCTGCAGCGATATCCACAGCTGAAGATAATCGCCCTTTCCATGTTCGAAGAAGAAGACCTTATCGTGGAGATGCTGGAGGCTGGGGCAAAGGGCTACCTGCTGAAGAACGCGGACAAAAAAGAGATCCTGGAGGCCATCATCACCGTCAACGAAGGCAATATCTTCTACTGCAAGCATACCACTGCGCACCTCGCCAGCCTGATCGTGAAGAGCAAGTTCGACTCCAGGATCAAGGGCCATTCCAATCTCTTCACCGACCGGGAAAAGGATATCATCCGGCTGATCTGCCGCCAGCATACCGCGCAGGAGATCGGGGACCTGCTCTTCCTCAGCAAGCGCACCGTCGAGGGCTACCGGACGCGTATCCTGGAAAAGATGGACGTGAAGAACACGGCAGGGGTGGTGATCTACGCGCTGAAACACAATATTATACGGGAAGAGGAAATATTATAGGGACGGTACCGTTAATTCCCCGGTACGGATATACCTTTGCCCATTCAGCACTATGAGCAGTATTAAAAAATTAGCGGGAGAGACGATCTGGTATGGCGCGAGCTCGATCTTTGCGAAGTTCCTCAACTACATGCTGACCCCTTATCTGGCCTATAAGTTCAAGGGGACGCCGGAGTATGGGGAGATGAGCCTGGTCTATGCCGCGATCTCCTTTGTGAACATAGGCGTGCTTTTTGGGCTGGACACGGCCTACTTCCGCTTCATCCAGAGGAAGGAAACACAAAAAGACCTCTACTCCACCCTGGTGATCTCGCTGTTTGGAAGTACGATGCTGATAACCATCCTGCTGATCGTCTTCCGGGTGCCGGTCTCCGAGGTCATCGACATCGGCAGGCACCCTTACTATGTCGTGCTGAGCGCCTTCCTCATTGCCTTCGATGCCCTGTCGGCGCTGCCCTTTGCCAGGCTGCGCAATGAAGGCAGGCCTAGAAAATTTGCTGCGATCCGCATCTCGGGCATTCTGGTGAACGTGGCGCTGACCTTTTTCTTCCTTTCGGTCTGCCCCCGTATCCAGAAAGCGCATCCCAACAGTGTCATCGGCTTCATCTACAGGCCGGAATTTGGGTTCGTCACCTATGTGCTGCTGGCCAATGTATTGCAAAATCTGTTTCAGCTGTTCTTATTGTCTCCCCTGCTGAAGGGCTTCCGGTGGAAGTTTAACACCACCATCTGGAAGGAGGTCATGGTCTATGCGCTGCCGCTGACCATTGTCGGTTTTGGCGGGATGATCAATGAGACCTTCGACCGGATCATGCTCGTCAAGCGGCTGCCCCATACCAACGACTATGCCACCTACCAGGTGGGCATCTATAGCGGCTGCTACAAACTGTCCCTGCTGATCACCCTTTTCGTCCAGGCCTTCCGGATGGGCGCCGAGCCTTTCTTCTTCCGCCAGTCCGTGGAAGACAGCGCCCAGCGGACCTATGCGAGGGTAATGAAATTCTTTGTGATCCTCATCAGCGGCATGTTCCTCTTCGTGACAATGTACCTCGACGTCTGGAAGTACTTTATCACCGACCATACCATGTGGGTAGGGCTGAAGGTAGTGCCTATTCTCCTGTTCGCCAATATGTTCCTGGGTATCTATTACAATCTTTCCATCTGGTATAAGCTCTCTACCAACACGTTGTCCGGCGCTTATATCACGCTGATCGGCGCGGGCATCACGCTGCTGGTCAACTACCTCTTTATCCCCGTATTTGGCTATATGGCTTCGGCCTGGGCGACCTTCACCTGCTATGGGAGCATGATGGTCATTTCCTATATCTGGGGGCAGAAGGTATACCGGGTGCCTTACGCCTGGAAGAAGCTGACCGCGTATATGGTTATCGTGGCGCTGATCTACCTGGTGCACCATACGCTGACGACCCATGTCTGGGCGAACCGGGCTTTCAGTCTGGTGCTGGGGACGGTGTTCCTCGGCGCCTATGCGTTGTTCGTGCTAAAGGTTGAAAGGAAGGAATTTCAGCGCCTGCCGTATATCGGGAAGTTTTTGAACCGGAGCGCGGCCGCCTAACGCAGGAAAGGATTATGCTTCTTCTCCCACCCGACCGTCGTCGGCTCGCCGTGACCGGGATAGACCACGGTCTCCTCCGGCAGCGGCCACAGCTGCTCCCGGATGCTCCTCAGCAGGGTCTCATGGTCTCCTCCCGGCAGATCGGCCCTGCCGATGCTGCCCCGGAACAGCACGTCCCCGCCGATAACAAACCCCTGTTGTTTGCAGTAAAAACCGACGCTGCCCGGCGAGTGCCCGGGAAGGAAGAGGATCGTCAGCTCGTCCCCGTCGAGGGTCACGGAAGTGCCTGGCGTGAGGAAGACCAGCTCGCCCCGGTAGTTCTCGAAGGGCATCCCCCAGGAAAGACCGGCCTCCGGCGCCCGGACCAGGACCGGCTGCTCCTTTTCGTGGAGATGGAGGGGTAAGCCCCAGGTATCATAGACGAACTTATTGCCGAAAACGTGATCCAGGTGGCAGTGGGTGTTGAGCAGCAGCCGGGGGCTTAAACCCTGCTGGTCAATAAATTCCTGTAACGCTGTACGTTCGTTCCCAAAATAACAGCCCGGATCGATGATACAGCAGGCATCCTTTTCATTGAATAGAACGTATGTGTTCTCTTGTACTGGGTTGAATTCAAAGGACTTTACCGTTAGCATATATCAAATTTTTTGTTTTCAAAATCAATTTCACCGGTATTTGGGATTGTTATAACTTTAAAACTTAAAGAATAGCAGGTATGCAATTTCATCAGTTTAGGTTGAAGTCACACTATTTTTTTTGGTACTTACTGTTGGGACTTTTCTTTATCTCCGGTCATACCTCAGCTCAGGTCAACACGGTGGAATTCGGAAAAAACCGCCTGCAATTCAAGAACTTTAAGTGGAAATACTACCAGACCACCAATTTCAACAGCTATTTCAGCGAAGGTGGGCAGGAACTGGGCAAATTCGTCGCCCAGCTGGCCGAAAAAGAGCTGCCGGGCATCGAGCGGTTCGTCGAATACGGTCTGCAGCGCCGCGCCAATATCGTCATCTACAACACCTATAACGACCTCGAACAGTCCAATATCGGGCTCAATCTGGACTGGCAGACAACAGGGGGTATCACCAAGCTGGTCAACAACAAGATGGTCGTTTACTATAACGGCGACCACAACAACCTCCGCATCCAGATCAGACAGGGGATCGCCCGCATCCTGGTCGAGAATATCCTTTTCGGCGACGACCTGGGAGAATTTGCTACCAACCAGGCGCTTCTGGACCTGCCCCAGTGGTTGACCGACGGCTATATAGAATACGCCGGGGAGAACTGGAACACCACCCTAGACGACCAGCTGAAATCCGCCATGCTCTCAGGCAGATACAAAAACTTTTACCAGTTCGCCTTCGAAAAGCCCAACCTGGCCGGACATGCCTTCTGGGTCTACCTGGGCGAGAAATACAAAAAGGAGAACGTCACCTATTTCCTCTACCTGGCCCGCGTCTACCGCAACCTGAACAATGCTTCCATGCGCATCTGCAAGAAGAAGTTCAAGGAGGTCCTCAAGGATTTTATGAATGAGGAGGAGGACAAGTACGAGAAGGATATCCGCGGCCGCCGCAACTTCCCGAAAGGGACCGTCAGCGTCACCGAAGACATCAATGAGCGCAAGGACTTTATCCACTTCTCCCCCAACCCGCAGCCCAAGAGCCAGACCTATGCCGTGGTGGAATACCATTCCGGCAAATACAAAGTCGTCCTTCACGAGAACTACATCAACACAAGAGTCCTGCTCAACAATGGCGTCCGCAGCCTGCAGGAGCAGATAAACCCCCACTACCCGTTGCTTGCCTGGGACAACAAGGGGACCAGACTGGCCTGTATCTACTGGGACAGGGGCAAGACGAGGCTGTTCGTCTATGACGTCACCCGCCGCTACAAGCCGGTAGTCCAGGACCTCCCCGACTTTCAGCAGGTGCAGGACTTCAAGTATATGCTCAATGAGAACACTCTGCTGCTCAGCGCCGTACGCAACGGGCAGTCGGACATCTACACCTACAAGATCGACAAGCAGGAGTACAAGCAGATCACCAACGATCCCTACGACGACCTGGACGCCTCATTTGTAGCCTTCCCCGGCAAGACGGGGATCATCTACGCCTCGAACCGCCCGTCGGGTCGCGCCAGCACCAAGGACACGGTCCTGCCTTCCACTTACCACTACAATATTTTCATGGTCGACAACTGGAACGACGCGGAGGGCAAGCAGATCTCGGAGCTCACCTATCTGAGATACGGGAATGCGCGGTATCCAATGCAGTACAATACCAATCACTTTACGTTCGTGAGCGACGAGAACGGTATCGCCAACCGTTATGCGGGCTTCTTTACGACGCGACGCGCGGGTCTGGATACCGTCTATAAGGTCGGAGACGAGCTGCTGCACAACCCTGACCCCGCCGAGCTGGACTCCATGCTCCGGGCGCAGAACAAGAAAGAGCCCGACACCTCCTACGTCTTTACGATCACCAACGACTCCTCCTATGTCTTCCCCATCACCAACTATCAGAGCGGTCTGGTCGAGACGAAGAGCGCCGGCGACAACGGTCAGGTCAGCGAAGTGCGCCAGGAAGGGGACCTCAAATTCTTATACAAGCTGAAGGTCGACGAGAATGCGCTGAAGAAACGCAATATCAATGCACGGATGACCGACTACCGGAAGAAGACGGTTCAGGAGAACCAGATCGCCGTCGCCAACGTGCTCAGACCGACACCGCAGCCAAGGACGGACAGCGGCCGCAGGCAGCCTTCCAACGACTTCTTCGACAGCGAATTCGGCAAGGATTCGAGCCGTCCAAAGCGTCCCTCCGCCGTCACCAATCCGCTGGCGCCCCGGCCCTCGCTGGAGCCCCGCGAGGAACCCGTGCTGAAAAAGGCCAAGCTCTTTGACTACAAGCTGAAATTCTCGGTGGACAATTTCACAGCGGGCTTCAACAACGACGTCCTCATCAGCAAATACCAGCCTTATACCGGGTCGCTGCCGATCAATATGAGCGGCCAGGACGCCTTCAGCGGTCTGCTCAAGGCTTCGATCTTCGACCTCTTCGAAGACATCCGTTTCACCGGTGCGATACGCCTCCCCTTCTTCGGCAGCGGGTCGAACGCTTCCCCTATATCGACGACGCAGAATGCCGCATTCACGCCGGGCAACGGCAGCTTTTTCGATGGCAGCGGCGAATGGTATGCCCGCGTGGACTATCTGAAGAAGCTGCTGGACTACTCCCTTATCTACTATCGCCAGACGCAGACGGGTACCTATCAGGATGCAGCGCTGGCCTCTGCCTATCCTTATGATGCCAAGGCGTATACCAATCTCTGGCAGGGGGTGGTCAAATATCCGTTTGACAAGGTCCGGAGCCTGAGGCTTTCGGTCGGTTACCGTACGGACAAGGTGATCATCCGCCCCGACGTCAACGGCTTTCCGCCGCTGTCGCCGATAGACTCAATCGCGCTGAAGGCGCCGCCACAGGCCAAGCAGCAGTATGGGCTGGTACATATGGAATATGTCTATGACAATACCCTGCTGAAGGCTACCAATATCTGGAACGGCCTCCGCTATAAATTCTACATGGACTGGAATACCCAGCTGAACAGCGGCTATGGCGCCGGTCCGGGGAAATATACCTATAACTTCGGCTTTGACGCGAGGCACTACCTGCCGATCTACCGCAACTTCATCTGGGCGGTACGCGCTGCAGGCGACTTCTCCTGGGGCAGCAACAAGGTCATCTACTATCTTGGTGGTACAGACGGCTGGCTCTTCCCCAAGTCCTATTCCAATCCGCAGCCGGCACAGGACCAAAGCTATGCCTTCCAGTCGCTGGCCGTCAACCTGCGCGGCTTCCGCCAGAACATCGCCAATGGTAACAACGCGGTCGTGATCAACAGCGAATTCCGGCTGCCGGTTTTCGCCACGCTATTCAACAAACCCATCAACAACGCCTTCCTGCGCAACTTCCAGCTGGTACAGTTCTTTGACCTGGGTACGGCATGGAACGGCCGCTACAACAAGCTCAAACGTCCCCTGCAGGTCTATCCCGACGACTCGCAGCTGAACAGCCAGGACCCGAACGGTGTGCCGTATACGCCAAATCTCCAGGTCCTCGTAAAGGCCGGTGGCATCGGTCCCTTCGCCGGTGGGTATGGTTTCGGCGCCAGGAGTACGCTGCTGGGCTATTTCCTTCGTTTTGACGCGGGGTGGCAGATGAATACGTTCTTCGGCGGCAAGCCGGTGCTGAATGTGTCGATGGGCGTGGACTTCTAATGACAGCCGTCGGCGGGGCGCGACCAGGTGCACCCGGCCGTCACAAATAAAAAAAGGCCGGTAAGTTATCCGCTTACCGGCCTTCGCATCAATCGTCACGATCAGTCTTCGTTTTTTTCTCATGCTTCACATTGTTGCCGCCTTCTGCTATGCGGGTGAACAGACTATCCTCCCTGCTTTCCCTGGCCGCATCACCCGAGTATCTACTTACTCCGGGGTTGGGGCCGTCTGCACCGGACCGCCATATGCAGCGATCCAACCTTCATCTGTAATACCGGCGATAGCACGGCATTTTTTTGCCTCAGCGGACTCTGCGTTCAGACCGAAGACCTTTCCCAGTCTCGACACATATAGTTCTCCAAAATTTTCATGCCAGGGCCGGCAAGGGCTCGCCGCGGAATTTTATTCCCGTTATTCCTGTTTTTCATTAAAACCATAAGGCGATCCACTTCCCGAATCCGTCGGGCCACTGGTCATCAGCAGCAGTTCGGGCAATATCATGCTCAGATCAGCGTCCATCATAGGTATACTGTTTTGCTATCCTGTCCTCCGGCCGGCGGTCGGCCAGGTACAGTGTGATCAGGAAAATCCATTCGGGGGGTTTCATGAGCAGATAGACCGTATCGGCGACCCATTTATGGTTAAATACGCCGTAGTACCGGTGGACAAGCCTGCCGATACGGTTGTAAGATCTTCTGATGGGACGGTGCAGACCCGGCAGACGCTGCTGCAGCAGCTCTTCAAAAGCGTTGGCAACGAGCAGCTGCCGGTTGCAGAGGATCCGCTGTCCGTGGCGGACGCCGGCGCGGATCGGCCTGACGAAGCCGGGGTGACCTCCCGCCGCAACAGAACAAAGGAAATGCCCTTCGGGACAGGGCACGCCGATGCACTGCGAGTCCAGCTGCGAAAGTCCCTGCTTGTAGGTGTCGGTGAATGCCCGGATCATCGAGTCCGGCTGCTGCCCGAAGAGCAGCAGGATGCTGATCAGCACCAGCAATACCGGAAGACACAGCAACAGCAGCAGGGGTAACTTCGCAAAAACGGGCATCAGCAGTATCTTCCGGCACCAGCGCACGAGTCGCGGGCCTTCGTCCGCCTGGGCCCTCAGCGTCGCGAGAGCTAGGGCGTGGTTCCTTATCAGGGCGATCACAAACAGCGCCCCGGCGGGTAGACAGGTGATTACCCAGGCCCACCATTCTTCTTCCTGCAGTCCGATCATAATACACAATACTACCCCTATAAGCAGGATACAATTGACAAGGACTTCGAGGGCGGGTGGCGCCATATTCTTACGCCGGGCAGAATAGAAATAGGCCGCCAGAGAAAGAATAACCAGCACGAGGATGGACAGCAGATGCGATGGGGACAAAAAAGCCGTTCCATTGCAACAGTCGTTGACAGAGCCGATATCCAGGAATATCGCGATACCCAGCACGATGAGGATGCACCCCTCTACAAAGCGCCAGCCTCTCCCAAATGCCATCTCCCTGCCGAGCAGCACGCTGATCAGCTCTATGATTAACCCGCCCAGCGCTATTAAATATAAGACGACCATCGGTATCACTACCAGCGGCGTAAGAGTATCCATCAGCTATTCCATTTTATCTTCCTCGAAAAATACATGACCAGGGCGAGCGTGATGAACAGCCCGATACTACCCATGAGCAGCGCATAGTCCTGCAGCTGGATCAGCGTGAACACAAAGCCGTACTGGACAACCAGCAGGAATATGACGAACAGCGAGATGCGCGATGACCGCAGCATGCTGGCGACATACCAGCCGATCAGGCCGATAGTGGCGACGGCTGCCACGCCATAGGCCGTGTTGAAGCCGGTATATTCCGCGAGGGACAGCAGCAGCGTATAGAACAGACACAGCGCAAAGCCGACGAGCAGGTATTGCAGCGAGTGGATGGGCCGGCTGTAGATCCATTCGATGAGGAAGAAAGCCGTAAAGGTCAGGCCGATCAGCAGGATGGCGTATTTGACGCTGCGTGTCGTCTGCTGGTAGGCGTCGACCGGCACGATCAGGCTTACGCCAAAGGCGGAGGCGTCGAGATCATAGGATCCCTCTCGCCACTGCTGTGGGAATTTGCGGTTGAGCGCGAGCACTTTCCAGTCGGCGATGAAGCCGCTGTCCTTTACCGAGCGGATATCGGGCAGGACGCTGCCGGTAAAGCTGGGGCTTGCCCACGTTGACGCCGCCTCGACCTTCGTCTCACGGCCCACCGGCACGAAGAGCAGACTGCCCGTGCCTTTCAGACTGACAGTGGAAGAGAACGCGATAGGGCCGTTCGATACAAAAAGAGATGGTGGAAGTGAGGCGCTGAGGGCGCTTTTGAACTGGTCCGTGGTGAATTTGGCCGGGACCATTTCAAGGTCGACGCCGGGGGTGGCAGCGGGACTGCCACCGGTCGTGGAGGGTCCGGCGGGGAGGACGGTGAAGTGAACGATCATATCTTCTTTCAGCCCCTGAACGTCGGAGATATCGAAGAAGAGGGCCGCCTCATTCCACAGCAGCTTTTCACGCGGGATGCCGAGCTCGCTGCAGGCGATGGTGTCGTAAGAGCCCTGTACCTGTAACTCCGTCGTGTAGACGATCGCCTGGTAGATACCGCGATATCTTGTTTCGGGCACGAGTCGCGAGCGGATGGACAGTTTAGCCGGCAGGAAGTAGGCCCATCTTTTTACCTCGTGGGGATTCTTGTCTTCGGCAACCGTTGCCGTATAGGGGATGCCGATCACAGGACCAGTGACTGTCTGAGCAGGGGCCCATCTTGAGCTGATCTCTGTGACGGCGTCCACCTGCCGTTGTTTGCGTTCGGTCACCAGTCCCTGGATAAAGAAAGTGGGAATGAGCAATAAGAGTACGAGCAACCCGATGAGGAAGCTTTTCAGGATGATCTTGTTCCTGTTCCACCAGGTGGAGATGATATTTTCCATGATTTATTATGTTTAGGAGTTATTTCCGGTATCTCAGTTCATTGTCCGATAAATAAATTGACGTCAGGCCAGTGCCTTGCTACCCCTTTGCAGCAGTCTGTAGATCAGCATCAGCAGGATCGAAAAGCAGAGGACCATGCTCCAGACAAGATGGTTCCGCAGAGGATGGACGACCATGCCTGTCATATCTTTTACTAACTGCCACGGATCGGAGATGATGTCCCAGCTGTTGTAGCGCAGGTATCTGCCCGTATAGACGCCCAGCGCATTGAGGACCATGATGGGATATAGGAATAGCCAGCTGCCGATGACGGTCGGATTGCGAAGGAAGAGCTTTTCCATATGCCGCACCGAGAGGACACCCAGCAGCAGACCGTTAAAAGCAAACGAGAGTATCAACCCAAGGTCAAACCATTCGGGGATCATTCTATGGCCGCTGCCATCGTTGAGGTGATAAAGGTCCGTCAGCATGTAGAATGCGTTGGGGATAAAGAGCAGCCAGACGATGGACAGGCCAGCCATCAACAGCCGGGGTCTGAGGGCCTGGAAGATCAGCAGCAGGGGACGGCGGGTCCAAAGGAGCTGGATCAGAAAGGGCCGGTGAGATCGGGCCCGCCGGGAGCCCCACCGCTGAGCGCTCAGCGGCGAGGTACTGTCATCCCGACCAGGGCCATACCTGGCGGTCAGCCAGGTGGATAAGGCGTAGGGTATATAAGCTAAAAAGAGGTTCCAGATCATAAAGATGAATACCGGCCTGCCGGTATGGAATACGCGGACAAATACCAGCATACAGCTAAAACACATGGAGGACGTCAGCAGCCGGTCAAGCTCTGTCCGGAGGAAAAGGCTTTTCCGGATCATAAATGGAAAGGTAATGTGATTCATAAGATCCTGGGTATAAAGATGAGCAGACCCGTAACGACGGCAGTGATCGCTGCAATCAGCACTGCAGCCGCTGCGATGTCTTTGATGAATTTTATTTGTGGATGCTGTTCGAGGGTGATCAGGTCAGCCATCCGTTCGATACAGGTATTGAGTATTTCGGTTATCCATACCAGCGCTACCACGATCGTCAGCGCCCCGGCCTGCGCCACCGAGACCCTGGCCAAGATCGCTGCAATGATCACGGCGACCGTCGCGGCGAGGTGTATCCGGGCGTTGTGCTCCTTTCTGATAAAGGTCCGGATGCCGGCGATAGCGAATCCAAAACTCCTGATGCGGCTGCGAACGGAAAATCTGACTTCTGGTTCCATATATATTGTTTTTCTATGCAATTGCCGGGAAGGGGGACG
>Ga0207695_10000420_pt1 | contig 94361 bp, 89 predicted proteins | sample KBSC54metaG_FD_184354 | JGI IMG/M metagenome (GOLD analysis project Ga0207695, IMG submission 184354) | Corn rhizosphere microbial communities from Kellogg Biological Station, Michigan, USA - KBS C5-4 metaG (SPAdes) (version 2) | ecosystem: Host-associated > Plants > Roots > Rhizosphere > Soil... | reverse complement strand
CCATGCCGGTCGGTGCCGGCATGGCCGCGGCGGCGACTCCGGGATCAGCAGCAGCGCCCGCCGCCGCCCTTGTAGCGGGCTTCCTGGCGTTCGCGGAAGAACTCGGCGTAGCTCGGCACCTTGCGCTCGGGGTGATGCTCGCGCAGGTGCTGCACGTAGACCTCGTAGTCCGGCACGCCGCAGCAGAGGCGGGCGGTCTGCACCGCCCGTTTCCGGAATGCCTGCAGTCGCGTCTTGAGGTCCATGGCGTCAGTGTACCGCCACGTCCGCCAGCGCCACGTAGGGTTCCTCGATGGCGGTGGGGTGGTTGGTGCGCCAGGCCTTGACCAGGGCGTTCAGGCAGAACAGCACCATCACCACCACCAGCGCCATGAACAGCCCGGTCATCACCATGTCCACGCGGTTGTTGGTGATGATCTGTTGCATCGCCGCCGTGGTCTTGGCCGGCGCCAGCAGCTGGCCGTTCGCCAGCGCGTCGGCATACTTGTCGGCGGCCGCGGTGAAGCTGATCGGGCCCGTCAGCTTCTCGTAGCCCGCGACCAGCGTGCACACGATCAGCCAGATCGCGGGGATGCCCGGCACCCACACGTAGCGCTCGCGTTTCAGCTTCACCACCACCACGGTGGCCAGCATCAGCGCGATCGCCGCCAGCATCTGGTTGGCGATGCCGAACAGCGGCCACAGCGTGTTGATGCCGCCCAGCGGGTCGACCGCGCCCTGGTACAGGAAGTAGCCCCACAGCGCCACGCAGATCGCGGTGGCGAGCAGGTTGCCGGTCCACGACTCGGTGCCCTGCAACGGCTTGTGGATGAGTCCCACGATCTCCTGGATCATGAAGCGGCCCACGCGCGTGCCGGCGTCCACCGTGGTGAGGATGAACAGCGCCTCGAACAGGATCGCGTAGTGATACCAGAACGCCACCATGCCCTCGCCGGGCATGATGTTGTGCAGCAGTTGCGCCATGCCCACCGCCAGGGTGGGCGCGCCGCCGGCACGGGACAGGATGCTGTTCTCGCCGATCTCCTGCGCGGTGCGGGTCAGTTCGTCCGGCGTCACCACGAAGCCCCACTGGCTGATCACCTGCGCTGCGTGCTCCACCGTGGTGCCGATGATCGCGCCCGGCGCATTCATCGCGAAGTACACGCCCGGGTGCAGCGAGGCGGCTGCGATCAAGGCCATGATCGCCACGAAGGCCTCGCACAGCATGCCGCCGTAGCCCACCATGCGCGCCTGGCCCTCGTTGGCCAGCAGCTTGGGCGTGGTGCCCGAGGCGATGATCGAGTGCCAGCCCGACACCGCGCCGCAGGCGATGGTGATGAACAGGAACGGGAACAGGTTGCCCGCGAACACCGGGCCGGTGCCGTCGATGAACTTCGTCACCGCCGGCATCTGCAGCATCGGCGCGGCGAGGAAGATCGCCAGCGCCAGCAGCGCGATGGTGCCGATCTTGAGGAAGGTGCTGAGGTAATCGCGCGGCGCCAGCAGCAGCCACACCGGCAGCACCGAGGCCACGAAGCCGTAGGCGATCAGCCACCAGGCCAGCGCCTTGGCGTCCATGTCGAAGATCGGCGCCAGTGCGGCCGAATCGGCCACGAACTTGCCGGCCCAGATCGACAGCAGCAGCAGCACCAGGCCGATGATCGACACCTCCAGGATGCGGCCCGGGCGGAACCAGCGCAGGTAGGCGCCCATCAGCAACGCGATCGGGATCGTGGCGGCCACGGTGAACGTGCCCCACGGGCTGTGCGTGAGCGCCTTCACCACCACCAGCGCCAGCACCGCCAGCACGATCATCATCAGCACCAGCACGCCCAGCATGGCGACGAGGCCGGGAACGGGGCCCAGCTCCTCGCGCAGCATGTGGCCGAGCGAGCGGCCGTCGCGGCGCAGCGAGAGGCCGAGGATCATGAAGTCCTGCACCGCGCCGGCGAACACCACGCCGAACAGTATCCACAGCGTGCCGGGCAGGTAGCCCATCTGCGCCGCCAGCACCGGGCCCACCAGCGGGCCGGCGCCCGCGATCGCGGCGAAGTGGTGGCCGAACACCACCCACTTGTCGGTGGGCACGTAGTCCAGGCCGTCGTTGCGCAGCACCGAGGGCGGTGCGCGGCTGGGGTCGAGTTGCAGCACCTGCCACTCGATGAACTTGCCGTAGAAGCGATAGCCGATGGCGAAGATCGCCAGCGCCGCGGCCACCATCCAGATCGCGTTGATCGGCTCGCCGCGGCGGAGCGCCACCACGCCGAGGCACCAGGCGCCAACGATGGCCACGACGACCCAGGCAAGTTTTGCCACCGGGCCGGATTTGACGGTTGCGCTGTTCATGGGGTCTCTCCCGGAAATTCCCGGCAAGGGTTGCGCCGGACGTGGCAGGGGTCAATGCCGCACGGCTTAGCCTTTGGTCGAATGCCGACAGATGCAGCGGGCGGCCATCGCCGGGCCCCGTGCACGGAGACAACACGGGTGCGGCGTACACTGCTCGAACCCTGGCCGCCGGAGTTTCTCATGCGCACGCATCCGCACTCTGCCTTGTTCGTCGCCCTGTTGGCCGCCGTGACCTTGCCGGCGCTGGCCCTGCCGGCGGCGGGCACGGGGCAGTTCAAGGATCTGCTCGACAAGGCCAAGCAGGCCACGCACATGTCGAATACCTCGACGGCCGCCGCGAGCCTGCCGACCAGCGACATCGCCGCCGGCCTCAAGGAGGCGCTGGCCAAGAGCACCACCAGCGCGATCAACAGCCTCGGCCGCGACGGCGGCTTCTGGAACAACAGCAAGGTACGCATTCCGCTGCCGGGAAAGCTTGAAGAGGCCGGCAAGCTCGCACGCAAGCTGGGCCAGGGCGCGAAGGTCGACGCGTTCGAGCTGAGCATGAACCGGGCCGCCGAGAAGGCGGTGCCGCAGGTGGCGCAGATCTTCGGCGACGCGATCCGCAAGATGACGCTGAGCGACGCGCGCGGCATCCTCAGCGGCGGCGACCACGCCGCCACCGACTACTTCCGCCGTGTTGCCGGCCCGGCGCTGACCGCGCGGATCGAGCCGATCGTGGCCAAGGCCACCAACAGCGTGGGCGTCACCCAGAAGTACAAGGCGTTCACTTCCGGCAGCGGCGGCGGTGCGCTGGGCGGCGCGCTCGGATCGCTGGGCTCGCTCGGCTCGCTGGGTGGCCATCACGCCGAGAGTGACAGCAATGGCAGCAGCGGCAGCCCGTTGAACCTGGACGACTACGTCACCCGCAAGACGCTCGATGGCTTGTTCACCACGATCGGCGATCAGGAAAAATCGATCCGAACCAACCCCGCCGCACGCACCACCGACCTGCTGAAGAAGGTGTTCGGCGGTTGAACGCGCTGTTGAACCCGCTTGCGGGTTCAACAAAATAGGCGCGGCGCCGTTGCTCGGCCTTTTGTGGTTGAAGTCGCTGGATGCTTGCATTGCCCGGCATCGACCCTATTCCAACCGGTAACGCGTCCACCCACGAGGCATCCATGATCCGCGACATCCTGAAGATGGGCGACCCGCGCCTGCTGCGCATCGCACCGCCGGTGCCCGACGCGATGCTCGGCAGTGCCGAGCTGGACGCCCTGATCGCCGACATGTTCGACACCATGCACGCCGCCGACGGCGTGGGCCTCGCCGCACCGCAGATTGGCGTGGACCTGCAACTGGTGATCTTCGGCTTCGAGCATTCCGCGCGCTATCCCGACGCGCCCGAGGTGCCGCAGACCATCCTGCTCAATCCCGTCATCACCCCGCTGTCGCAGGACATGGAGGAAGGCTGGGAAGGCTGCCTTTCGGTGCCCGGCCTGCGCGGCGCAGTGAACCGCTACAGCCTGATCCGCTACCAGGGCGTCGATCCGCACGGCGCGCCTATCGACCGCCGCGCCGATGGCTTCCATGCCCGCGTGGTGCAGCACGAGTGCGACCACCTGATCGGCCGGCTGTACCCCTCGCGCATCACCGACTTCAGCAAGTTCGGTTACACCGAAGTGCTGTTTCCGGGGATGGATGTGGCGGCGGAATAGCGTCGGCTTCCTCGCGCCGCCGCCCGCCGCCCAGTGCCGCCAGCGCGAAGCCCAGCACCACCAGGCACACGCCCAGCCAGCCGGCATGTGCCCAGGCCAGACCCGCCACCGCCGAGCCGGCCGCGCCGCCGAGGAAGAACACGCCGGTGTAGATGCCGTTGATGCGGCCACGCGCCTCCGGACGGATCAGGTTCACGTCGCGGCGCCCCAGGGTGATGTCGCCGATGGTGCCGGCGTCCAGCAGGATCGCTGCCAGCACCAGAGGCACCAGCCCCCACGACGAGGCGTGCATCACACCGCCCAGCCACGCCAACCCTGCCGCGAGCACAACGCAGGCGTAAAACGCGCGCTCGGCGATGCGGGCCTTGCCGGCGTCGCCCAGCCGGCCGGCCAGCGGCGCGCTGATCGCGCCGCTCACGCCGACGAGGGCGAACAGCGCGATGCCATCGGCGTCGAGATGGAACGGCGCCAATGCCAGCCGCAGTGCGACCAGCGCCCAGAACGCGCTGAACGCGCCGAAGCAGAGCGCGGCCGAGATCGCGCGCCGGCGCAGCAACGGTTCCTCGCGCCACAAGCGCGCCATCGAGATCAGCAGCGCGGGATAACTCGTGCGATGCAGCGGCGGCAGGCGTGGCATCGAGCGGCTCAGCAGCAGCGTCAGCGCCGCGATGGCCAGCGCCAACACGAGATAGCTGGCGTGCCAGCCCCAGTGGCCGCCGATCACGCTGGCCAGCGGACGGGCCAGCATGATGCCGAGCATCAGGCCACTGGTGATGTTGCCGATCACGCGGCCGCGTTGCGCTTCGTCCGTCATTGCCGCGGCCATGGGTATCAGCATCTGGATCACCGCAGCGGTGAGTCCGGCCAGCAGGCTCGCGGCGAGGAACGCAGAGGCGGGAATCGGCAGCGCCGCAGCCAGCAGGGCCAGCGCGTTGGCGGCCAGCGTGAACAGCACCAGCCGGCGACTCTCGATGAGGTCGGAGAGCGGCACCAGCAGGAACAGGCCCAGCGCGTAGCCGAGCATCGCCAGCGTGGAGACCAGGCTGACCTCGGCGGGCGCCAGGCCCAGCGAAGCGGCGATCGCGCCCACCAGTGGCTGCGCCGCGTACAGGCCTTGCACGATCACTGCGGTGGCCAGCGCGAACAGCAGCACCGGCGCCCGTGTCATCGGCGCGACGGAAGCGGTCGTCGCGTTCACCGCACGGCCTCCTGGTAGGCGGCGAGCAGGGCCGCGTCGTCGAACGAGCCGTGGTGGTGCACCTGCCGCCAGGCGCCGTCGATGCGACGGAACAGCCGGCTGGTGCGGATCGCCGGTTCCAGCCGCAGGCCGTCGCGTTCCAGCGCGCCGCGCTCGCGGCCCACTGCGTAGAACATGTCGCCGGCCTCGTGCAGCGTGTAGTCGTGGAACTCCACGTGCACCCGCGCCTTGCCCTCGAAGATGCGCTGGTACACCGCGCGGATCGCCGGCCAGCCGCGCGCGATGCCGCCCAGCGGATTGCTCATCGCGGCGTCGGCGCCGTCATGCCAGTTGTTTTCCATCGCGTCGATGTCGCGGCTGTTGAAGGCGCGGTAGAACGCGCTCAGCGCGGCCACCGGCGAGGCGGAGTCAAGCCCGGTTTCATGGCCGTTGATGGCGGTGGGGAGTGGTGCGGACATGGTTGTCTCCGGCTGGGATGGGGGAGCGACGGGGCCATTCTTCGCCTGGAGACGGTTCGGGAGAATAGGCGTTAGCATGGACTGACTATCACGCCAATCGGGAGAATGCCGTGGCCAGCCTGGACGACTACCGCGTCTTCGTCGCCATCGTGGAGCAGGGCAACCTCAGCGCGGCCGCGCGCCATCTGCATCGTTCCCTGCAGGCGGTGAGCCGTTCGCTGCAGGGGCTGGAACAGGAGCTGGGCGTGGAGCTGATCCAACGCACCACGCGCCGGGCGCAACCTACGGCGGCGGGGCTGGCCTTCCATGCGCGGATCAAGGCGGCACTGGCCGACATCGACCTGGCCCGCTCGGAACTCGCCGAGCATGGCGCACGCATCGACGGCCGCTTGCGCATCGCCGGCTCCACCCAGTTCAGCGCGCCGCACGTGGTGCCGATGGTGGCGGCGTTCATGGAGCGCTACCCCGATGTGGACGTGGAGCTGGTGGTGGCCGACCAGCATGTCGACCTGCAGCGCGAGAAGCTGGACGTCGCGATCCGCCTCGGCGAACTGGCGGACAGGCGCCTGCATGCGCGCCAGCTCGGCCTGCTGCGGTTGGTGACGGTGGGCGCGCCCGGCTACTTCGCCCGCCATGGCCGCCCGCGCAGTCCGGTCGACCTGCGCGGCCACAGCTGCGTGCTGCGCGACTGCAACAGCGAAGCGCAGCGTTGGCATTACCGCCGCGGCGAGCGCCGGCAGACGGTGGAGGTGCATGGCCGCTTCAGCTCCGGCAACGCCGCGGTATGCAATGCGGCGGTGCTGGCGGGGCAGGGCGTCGGCATCGCCGCGCTGTGGCAGGTGCGTGCCTTGCTCGACCAGGGGCGGCTGGAAACCGTGCTGGACGACTGGCAATTGCCGGGGCAGCCGGTGCACATCGTGTGGCCGCCGGGCAAGCAGTTGCCGGCGCGCACCCGTGCCTTCATCGACTTCGCGGCGGCGCGCTGGACGGCCGAGCCGCCGGGTTGAGGCGGCGCGTCTTGCCTGCCATCCATCGTGCCGCCACCATCGCGCTTCGACACGGCAGGGCAGGCGATATGCGCGAGGCGGTTCATGCGGCGGGGACGAAGGTGATGGGGGCGGGGGATGCGGGCTCCCGCAACCCCGGCATCGACGCGCTGCGCGGCCTGGCGATCGTGCTGGTGGTGTTCAACCATCTCGGCCTGCGCATCCCGCTGGAAAAGACCGCGCTGGCTGGCGTCCTGCCGACGTGGCTGCTGAACCGGCTCAACTGGAACGGCTACGAGGCCGTGTACGTGTTCTTCGTGATCTCCGGCTTCCTGATCGCGGGCAATGCGTTGCGCCGCTGGGGCAGCCTCGCGGCCATCGACGTGCGCGCGTTCTACGCGCGGCGCTTCGCGCGCATCGTGCCCTGCCTGCTGGCCTTGCTGGCAGTGCTGAGCGTGCTGCATCTGCTCGGCCTGCCGGACTACGTGATCCATCGCGCTGGCCAGTCGCTGCCGCGTGCGCTGCTGTCGGCGCTGGGCCTGCACCTGAACTGGTACGAGGCGCGCACCGGCTATCTGCCGGGCAACTGGGACGTGCTGTGGTCGCTGTCGATCGAGGAGGCGTTCTACCTCGGCTTCCCGCTGGCCTGCCTGTTGCTGCGCCGGCGCACGCTGCTGGCGCCGCCACTGGTGCTGCTGGCGTTGTCGCTGCCATGGACGCGCGCGGCGTTGCACGGCAACGAGATCTGGCTGGAGAAGGCTTACCTGCCGGGCATGGCGGCGATCGCCACCGGTGTGCTCGGCGCGTTGCTGGCCGATGCCTGGCAGCCGCCGCGGCGTACCGTGATGCTGTTGGGCTGGCTGGGTGCCGTGGGCCTGGGCGCGGTGCTGCTGGATGGCGGCGCGCTGTGGCACTGGCTGCGCGACGGCTACATGCTGGTGCTCACGTTGTCGTCGCTCGGCACGCCATCGGAATTCCGATGGCGTGCCGAACTCGGGGCGGTGTCGCCGCTGCGCGGCCTCGGCTGGCTGCGGGCCTGGGGGCGGATGAGCTACGAGATCTACCTCACCCACATGTTCGTGGTCTACGCCGTGGTGCGCGCGTACCGTGCCTGGGGCGGCGATCCGGCGCAGGGCTGGCTGTGGTACCTGCCGGCGCTGGGGCTGTGCTGGCTGCTGGGCGCGACGGTGGAACGCTGGTTGTCGGTGCCGTGCGAGCGTTGGCTGCGCTCGCGGCTGGTCGGCGTCGCGCCACGCGGTCGCATGGGCATGCAGCCCGGCTGAGCCGCCTCGCAGATGCCGGTCCCGGCGCGAAAGGCGCGGCGTGGCTGAACGCCGCAGGGCGGGCACGCCTCAAGCATGGGCTGCTTCTGCCGACAGCATGACCGTGGCATTGCAAGAATTTCATCCTTGTGCGGGTACGGTGGCGGGTGCCCGTGAGGGCGCGCGCCCGTCCGCGTGCACGGAACATCCTGCGAAACCGGTGTCTGGCCAACGATCCATCATGAATATGAGCCGCTACGACAAACCGCCATCCGGCAACACCGTGGACTGGAGCAACCCCGAACTCCAGTCGCTGCTCACCCGGTCCGAAAGCTGGAGCCTCGACAACCGCGGCGTGCACGCGCCCGTGGCCTGCGAGGTGCACATCGGCTGGGGTGCCGGTGTCGGCCGGCTCGCCACCCTGGTCTACCAGCGCGAAGGCGTGATGGTAGTCGAGACGCGCTTCGCCATCCCCAAGGGCGAGCACGTGCGCGTGGACCGCGTCCAGGCCGGTGCAATGCGCTCGAGCTGGGGCACCGTGGTGGACGGGCGCGAGGGCTTTCGCGCCGAGGACCGTGCCAACGGCGTCCATGTGCACTGGGTGCACGTGCGCTGAGCTTGCGCATCGGTTGACCTGGATCAGAGGGCTGCGGGCGGGCCCCCTGCATCATGGCGCGCCGGCGCGTGCCGGCGATCCCGACACGGTGCCCACGATGCAGTTCGAACTTTCCGCTTGCCCGCACGACGCCGCCAGCATCGCCGTCGCGATGCGCGCGCTCGACGCCCACGCCACCGTCACGCTGGACGCCGCCCACGGCCGCCTGGAAGTGCTCACCCAAGCAAGCGCCGCGCAAGTGCTGGAGAAGCTGCAGTGGCTGGGTTGCGCGGCGAGGCTGCTGGAGCAGCCGGTGCACATCAGCGGCGGCAGCACCTGCTGCGGATCGTGCGGTTGAACTGAGGCAAGCGCCGGGCCGTACACGGTCGATGGGTCAAAGGTTCCGGATGGCGTGATCGTGTTGCGCGAGGAGCGGGCAGCCGGGGCGACTCCCTGACGCGATGGCATCAACCGCCGCGCAACACCCGTCCGTAAGCATGCACCTCGTCCACCAGCACGCGCACGTGCTCGGGGTCGACCTCCGGCGTGATGCCGTGGCCGAGGTTGAACATGGTCGGGGTCGTTGCCTCGGATCAGCCGCCGCCCAACCCGAAGTTCCATATGGCTTGCAGAGTCAGCATCACGACGGCGATGACTGCCACGCCGCCTCGCACGGGACGGCGCAAGTCGGGCGAGCTGGCGTACATGGTCAAGCCGATGGCGATGGTGCCGGCTTCGAGCAGGAAGTCCGCCCAGGGCGTCGCGTAGAGATGCAGGCCGACCATCGGGCCATGTCGCCATAGCGGCAGTCGGCTGGTGAGGTAGTCGGCGGCGATGTGCGACAACACCAGCAAGCCGGCGCCAAGCGCCAGGCCGGCGCGATGGAAGGCCAGTGCGGTAATGACGGCGATGGCGATGGCGGCCACGCATGCGCCGGGCAGCGTGTGCGTGTCCGGTCCGATGCCCAGTCCGGGAATCATGCTGCCGAGCACGTCGTGCAGATCAGGCTCGATGGAGGCGAACAGCAGCCATGCCATGGGCAGCGGCCGTAGCCAGCGGCGTGCGCCCAGCGCGATGGCGTAATGGCCCATATACATCAGCGTGGCCTGCGCGTGAGGTGGCGATGGATCAGGCAGATGATGGCGCCGGGCAGGGCGAAGCCCAGCAGCATCAGCCATTCGAAATGTCCCATGCCTGCCCCCCTCGGTCCCGGTTGCTCAGATACGTGCCGTACCCTCGCCGCGCAATGTCCGCCCGTAGGCGTGCACCTCGTCCACCAGCACGCGCACGTGTTCGGGATCGACCTCGGGCGTGATGCCGTGGCCGAGATTGAACACGTGACCGGGATGGTTGCCGTAGCTGTCCAGCACGGCGCGGGCTTCGCGGCGGATCACCTCGGGGCCGGCGCGCAGGATCGCGGGATCGAGGTTGCCCTGCAGCGCCACCTTGCCGGCCACCGCGCGGCGCGCGTCGGCGAGGTCGATGGTCCAGTCCACGCCCAGCGCGGCGCAGCCGGAGTCGGCCATCGCCGCCAGGCTGGCGTTGGCGCCCTTGGAGAACAGGATCACCGGCAGCTCGCGCGCCTGCGCGTCGTCCTTCAGCGCGGCGACGATCTGCGTCAGGTAGCGCAGCGAGAACTCGCGGAACGGTGCAGGGCCGAGCATGCCGCCCCAGCTGTCGAACACCATCAGCGCCTGCGCGCCGGCCGCGGCCTGCGCGGCCAGGTACGTGGCCACGCTGCGGGCGAGCACGTCGAGCAACCGGTGCGCCAGCGCGGGCTCGTTCCAGCACAGCGCCTTGAGTCGCGCGAAGTCGCGCGAACCCTGGCCTTCCACCATGTAGCAGGCCAGCGTCCACGGGCTGCCGGCAAAGCCGATCAGCGGCACGCGGCCGGCGAGCTCGCGGCGGATCAGCCGCACCGCATCCGTCACGTAGCGCAGCTCGCCGTCCATGTCGGGCACGGCGAGCCTGGCGATGTCGGCGGCGCTGCGCACCGGGCGCGCGAACTGCGGGCCTTCGCCATGGGCGAAGGACAACCCCAAACCCATCGCGTCGGGGATGGTGAGGATGTCGGAGAACAGGATCGCGGCGTCGAGGTCGAAGCGTTCCAGCGGCTGCAGCGTCACCTCGCAGGCGAACTCGGGGTTCTGCGCCAGTCCCATGAAGCTGCCGGCGCGCTCGCGCGTGGCGCGGTACTCGGGCAGGTAGCGGCCGGCCTGGCGCATCACCCAGATCGGCGTGGTGTCGACGGGTTCGCGCCGCAGCGCGCGCAGGAAGCGATCGTTCTTGAGCACTGCAGTCATTTCATCGTCCGTAGGGGCCTTCCAGGCCTTGGGCGAACATCAGGCGGTAGCCGCGCTTGAGCTGGGCGTCGCGCGCCTTCTCGAACGCGGCGATCGCCGCGTCGCGCTCCAGGAACTGCTCGCGCCGCAGCGTGGCCTTGCCGCCCTGCTGGCCGGTCTCGCGGTACAGCGTCCAGCCGCCGAGCAGATCCTGTTCCAGCACGATCTGGACGTAGCGTGGCGGCTCGGCGCTGCCGGGCAGGTTTTGCAGGTAGAGGCGCATGGCGTCCGTGGCGTCGAGCGTGAGCCGGGATCCACAGTTTACAGGCGAGCCGCGGCTTTGTAGGAGCGGCTTTAGCCGCGATTCGATACCGGGTCGCGGCTGAAGCCGCTCCTGCAACCGCTCTTACAGCGCTCCTACGCAGTAGCCTCGCGCAGCGCGGCCAGCACGTCGTTTTCGTTCACGCCCGCCACGATCTCGGCCTTGCCGATGCCGCGCCACAGGATCAGCCGCAGCGTGCCGGCGGTGTTCTTCTTGTCCAGCCGCATCAGGGCGAGCAACTGTTCGGCGTCCATGCCGGGCGGGATCGCCACGGGCAGGCCGATGCGTACCAGCAGGCGCTGCAGGCGCGCGGTGTCGGCGGCCGCGCTCATGTCCAGCCGCTCGGACAGCCGCGCGGCGAGCAGCATGCCGACGGCCACGCCCTCGCCGTGCAGCAACGTGGTGTAGCGGCCGGCGGTTTCCAGCGCGTGGCCGAAGGTGTGGCCGAGGTTGAGCAGGGCGCGCTCGCCCTGTTCGGTCTCGTCGCGCGCCACCACGCCTGCCTTGTACGCCACCTTGCGCGCGATCGCCTCGATCACGGCGGCCTCGTCGCGGGCGGCCAGCGCGTCGGCGTGGGCTTCCAGCCAGGCGAAGAAGGGTTCGTCGCCGATCGCCGCGCCTTTCACCACTTCGGCGAGGCCCGCACGGTATTCGCGATCGGGCAGGGTGGCCAGCGTATCGATGTCGGCCACCACCGCGCGCGGCTGGTGGAAGGCGCCGACCAGGTTCTTACCGGCGGGCAGGTTCACGCCGGTCTTGCCGCCCACCGAGGAATCCACCATCGCCAGCAAGGTGGTGGGCATCTGGATGAAGTCGATGCCGCGCATCCAGCAGGCGGCGCTGAAGCCGGCGAGGTCGCCCACCACGCCGCCGCCCAGCGCGATCACGCAGGCGTCGCGGGTGGCGCCGAGTTTCGCCAGCGCTTCCAGCACGCGCTCCACGTTGGCGAAGCTCTTGTGCGCCTCGCCGTCGTCGAGCAGGAAGTGCGACCACGCCAGGCCGGCCAGGCCTTGCGCCACGCGCTCGAGGTACAGCGGCGCCACTGTGGTGTTGCTGACCACCAGCGCGTGGCGGCCGCGCAGCCGGGCGCGCCAGCGGGCGCTGTCGCCCAGCAAGCCGCAGCCGATCCAGACCGGATAGCTGCGCTCGCCGAGGGTGACGTCGATGGTGGTGGGGCTGCTTGCGTTCATGCGGCGGGCGAGGGTGTGGAAAGGGAGTGGCGTTGCCAGTGCCGATCGATCAGCACGATGGCCTGGGTGCAGATTGCCGTGATGCCGTGGGTGGCGGGCAACGCGAGGTCGGCGGTTTCGCGGTACAGCGGTTCGCGGATCACGGCCATCGCCTCAAGCCGGGTGCGGCGATCCGTGCCGGCCAGCAAGGGGCGCTGGTGATCGTGCGCGAGCCGCTCCAGCTGTTGCTCGACGCCGGCCTGCAGCCACAGCACGTAGCCGCGGGTGGCGAGCAGGGCGCGGTTGTCGGCAGCCAGCACCGCGCCGGCGCCGGTGACCAGCAGCACGTCGTCGCCCGCGCTGAACTCGTCCAGCAGCGCGCTCTCGCGGCGGCGGAAGCCGGCTTCGCCCTCGACGGCGAACACGGTGGCGACATCCGTGCCGGTGCGTCGCTCGATCTCGTGGTCGAGATCCACGAAGGCAAGGCCATAATGCGCGGCGAGGCGTCGGCCGACCGAGGTCTTGCCCGCGCCGGTCGGGCCGATCAGGAACAGGTTGCGCGACGGATTCATCCCGTCACTTTAGAGCCTGTTCACGATCTCCGCATGGCTCGCGTTACCTTGCCGTGGTCGTCAGGTGATGGTACGAGGCGCAGCGCTTGCCTGGTTGGCAAGCCAAGCCGCGTGCTGCCGCCTGGCGGCCACGGCAAGGCAACCCGAAGGGCCGGGTCTGTTTGCCCCCATGCCGGCGTCATCACTCGGTCGTGGACGGACGTCCACTTCCTCGTTCTTCCTTGGCCTGCGCGCAAACAGCTCCCGGCGCGGGTCATGCGGAGATCGCGAACAGGCTCTTACAGGTGTTTGGATGGCTGAACGAATCTTGCTGGCCGGTTGCGGCGATCTGGGTTTGCGCGTGGCCGCGCGTCTGCTCGCGCAGGGCGACGAGGTGTGGGCGCTGCGCCGCCGGCCGCCGCCGGGGAGTCCGCCTGGCCTGCGCTGGCTGGGCGCCGATCTCACCGCGCCGCACACCCTGGCTGGCCTGCCCGCCGGCATCACGCGGCTGGTCTACCTGCCCGCGCCGGAGGCGCGCGACAAGGCGGCCTACCGCGCGCTGTTCGTGGACGGCCTGCGCCTTCTGCTGGAAGCGCTGGACGGGCGCGCGCTCCGGCAGGTGCTGCTGGTGTCCTCCAGCGCGGTGTATGGCGAACACGACGGCGACTGGGTGGACGAGGCCACGCCGCCCGCGCCACCGGGTTTCAACGGCGCGCTGCTGCTGGAGGCGGAGCAATGGCTGGCCGCGCAGCCCGTGCCCTCCACCGTGCTGCGCCTCGCCGGCCTGTACGGGCCGGGTCGCCTGCATCTGGTCGAGCGTCTGCGCGCCGGCGCGGTGCGCGTGCCGCGCGAGGCGCCGCACTGGGCCAATCGCATCCATGTGGACGACGCGGCGGCGGCGATCGTGCACTTGCTGCGCCTGCCCACGACCGAACCGCTGTACCTGGGCGTGGACGACACGCCGCTGCCGCTGGACGAGCTGTACGACTTCCTTGCCCAGTTGGTCGACGCGCCCTTGCCCGCCGAGGGGCCGCCGCCGACCGGCGTGGGCAGCAAGCGGCTCAGCAACGCCCGCCTGCGCGCCAGCGGCTGGGCGCCGCAATGGCCCGATGCACGCGACGGCTACGCGGCGCTGCTGGATACTTGAGCGGTCCGTCTTTCCATCGAGGAGAACCCGCATGGCCAGCTTCCCGATCCCGCACGGCATGGTCACCACCGGCAACGAGCTGCACGGCTACCGCGTGGTACGCACGCTGGGCATCGTGCGCGGCATCACCGTGCGTTCGCGCAGCGTGGTGGGCAACATCGGCGCCGCGCTGCAGACCCTGGTGGGCGGCAACATCACCATCTACACCGAACTCTGCGAGAAGGCGCGCGAAGAGGCGTTCGAGCTGATGCTGCAGCACGCCGCCGCGATGGGCGCGAACGCGGTGGTCGCGATGCGCTACGACGCCAACGACGTGGCCGAGGGCGTCACCGAGGTGCTGAGCTACGGCACGGCGGTGCAGGTGGAAGCGGTGTAGCAGGCCGCTGCAGCGGCCTGTTACACGCGATCCACGGATGGATCGCACGCAGGGCAATCGCCACGGCGATTGCCCTGCGGAGTCCGGCCCGGCTTTGCCGGGCCGGACGAGCCGGGAAAGTGCAGGAAGCACTTTCCCGGCATCAGGCAAGGCGGTTGCTGTATTTCGAGTCAGCCGAACCCGCACCCCCAACCCCTCTCCCGGAGGGAGAGGGGAGAGCTTCGTCACGAATGCGTGAGCCCGGTCATGTGCCGGTCGTCGTCGTATTCCACGACGCTGTCGGCGAGCGCGGGCAGGGTGGCCAGCGCGTGGCGGCTCAGCCGCTCGTAGTGCTGCAGGAAGCGCTCCAGCGTGGCCGCGTCCATCGCCAGCGGCGCATGGCGCGCCAGCAGTTCTTCCTCGGTCTCGCCGCGCCAGCGGCGCACCACGTCCCAGTTCGGCGCCTGCAGCACGATCAGCGCGTCGAACTTGCGCCACAGCGGCTGGTAGCCGCGCAGCTGCTTGTTGACCCAGTGGCGCCAGCTGCCGTCGGCGTCCTCCTCGCGTTCCAGCCGGTTCACCGGCACATCGAGTTCGGACTGCAACTGCGGCCGGAGGCCCAGCGCCCAGCCTTCCACGATGACCAGGCGCGGCGGCCGGACGACGCGCGTCCAGCGCGAGGGCGGCATGCGCGTGTCGCGGCCCTTGTCGAAGCGCGGCCACGTCACCGGCAATTTCTCCGAGGCCTGCGGCAGCGCGGCCAGCACCGAGAGCAGCAGTTCGATCTCGTGCGTGCCCGGCACGCCGCGGGTGCGCAGCAGCGGATGGATCTGCTGGGCGATCAGTTCGCGCTCGCTGCGCGAATAGTAGAAATCGTCCAGCGACAGCACCTCGGTGGGCCAGCCGCGCGCCTCGGCCTGCGCCTTCATCTCGCGCGCCAGCGTGCTCTTGCCGCTGCCCTGCAGGCCGGACAGGCCGATGATGTAGGGCCGCCGCGAGCGGGCGATGCGCCCGGCGTACTGGTCCAGCAGATGGCCGGCCAGCGAGGCGTTCGGCGCCGGCGGATGCGGCTTGGGCATGCTCATCGGCGGGCTTCCGCTTCGGGTGGGCGCAGCCGGCCGTGGACCCGGGCGGGGTGGGGGATTGGGTTAAGATGTGCCGGTTTCATCCGCGACATGATGGCGCGCGCGCGCCACGATTCAAGGGAAAAGTTTCGCCGCCATGCTGAGCCCCGAAATTCTCGACACTTTCCGGCAGTTGCTGGAGGAGGCGAAGGCCTCCGGCGACCCCGAGCCCACCGCGATGAACCTGGCCACGGTGGACACCGACGGCCGCGTCGCCTCGCGCATCGTGCTGCTGAAGGGCGTGGACGAGCGCGGCCTGCGCTTCCACACCAACTACGACAGCGACAAGGGCGGCCAGCTGGCGGCGCATCCGCAGGTGGCGCTGTGCTTCCACTGGAAGCAGCTGCGCCACGGCGTGCAGGTGCGCGTGGAAGGCGTGGCGCGCAAGCTGCAGGCGGAGGAATCCGACGCCTACTTCGCCACCCGGCCGCGCGGCAGCCAGCTCGGCGCCTGGGCCTCGCTGCAGTCGCAGAACCTGCCCAGCCGCCAGAGCTTCGACGAGCGCGTGGCCCGTTACGAGCGCGAGTTCGAAGGCCGCGACGTGCCGCGTCCGCTGCACTGGGGCGGCTACCTGGTCGAGCCGGACACGGTCGAGTTCTGGTACGGCGCCGAGTTCCGCCTGCACGAGCGCGTGCGCTGGAGCCGGCACGGCCAGACCTGGACGCACCGACTGCTGTATCCATGAGGAGATCCGCGCCATGAGCCGTTCCGTGCCCGCCGAACATGCCGGACAACATGGCTTCACGGTGCACACGCGCGGACGCGGCTTCACCGAGATCACCAATCAGGTCGCCGACGTGGTGGCCGCCAGCGGCGTGCAGCTCGGCATCGCCCACGTGTTCACCGCGCACACGAGCTGCTCGCTGCTGCTGAGCGAGAACGCCGACCCCACCGTGCGCGAGGACCTCGAACGCTGGCTGGCCCGCGCCGTGCCCGACGGCGACGCGATCTTCCAGCACGCCGCCGAAGGCCCCGATGACATGCCCGCCCATGTGCGCGCCGTGCTCACCGGCGTGAGCATCGTGGTGCCGGTGCACGGCGGCAAGCCGCAACTGGGCACCTGGCAGGGGCTGTTCCTGTGGGAGCACCGGAGCGACCCGCATCAGCGCAGGGTCACGGTGACGGTGTTGGGGCACTGAGCGCGCAGTACTGACGCGGTGGTCGATTCGACACGCGAGGGTTGCGGGTTAACTGTTCGTTTTGTTTGCTTCGTTCGGCCCGTTCACCCCGTTCGTCCTGAGCGTAGCGAAGCGGAGTCGAAGGACTCGCTCGGTGAATTTCTACGCAAGCGACAAAGCGGTTTCGTGCGCCTGCCGGCGCCCGAGCTACTTTCTCTTTGCGTGCCCAAAGAGAAAGTAGCCAAAGAGAAATGGCACCCCGATGGCGCGCCCTCCAGGCATCCTGCCTTCCGGGTACGCGGGCGGGTTACGGGGTTTTTCGACGGCACGTCCATGTACCGGCGAAAAACTGGCCGGCTTCCTGCCGGCCATCCTGCGGACTTTCCTCCACCCGCCCGCCGCGCCATAGGGGCCCCAGGTAAAGCGGCGCGCTCCCGGCGCGCACTCGGGCGCAGCCACTGCGCGGCTGCGAAAGCGCCACGCGGTGTGCTTTTGATTAGGATTGGCGAGGGATTTGCGGAACGCGTTGTGACTGAATTGATGCTGGAGTTAAGCGGCGGCGAAGCCGTCTGCCTTGAATGAGATGTTAGGTGCTCAGACTAGCCACCGCAAAACCGAAAGCAATAACTCCGGCGCCTAGAAGCCCATACGTTGCCCAGATTGGACTGCCTTGCCCCAAGAGAAGGCGACGTATGCCTCTGTTGCCCTGCGACCGGATAAAAGCGACACGAGGCCAATGGCAACAAGCGGAAGGACGGATGCCAAACCGAATGCCCAAAGCATAGGTCTATGATCTGTGTCCGCGAAATCTCCTATCCAATACAAAGCGATACCTGAAAATAGACCCACAAAGAACAACGAGTTGGCCGCCCATATCGCTGTCCGGTGCTGCCGCAAGATTGTTTGGCGTGACTTGGATTTGTATGAGGCTGGAAGTCGACGAGACCAGTAGGAGACGAGCCAAGTAGCGACCATGCCGCCAATGATGCCGCTTAGAGCAGGACGAATCGACTCGAAATCCATCTGGCACCTAACGCTGGAATTAAGCGGCGGCGGAGCCGTCCGCTTGGATGACTGGTTAGGGCTCAAGCGCTTCGAGCCTGCCAATGATGCTTTGCTTGTTGATATGTGGGCTGAGCACGGGCCACCCCCTCGCAGCGGCAGCACGAACCCAAATGTATGAGCACATGCAGCCAAAGAGTACGAAAGAAAGCGCCGATGCGTACTGGCCGATGAGCGGACCAATTGAAAGGAGGAGTAGAGCCAAGACGACTAGGCCAAGCCAAGCGAGTGGAAGGAACCAGCGGGACGAAAAAATTGGAACCACCGGATTGTTCGCGCGCTGCAGCGTATGGGCTAAGAATTTTCTTTCGGAACGTGGAGGCATAGCCATTCCCAATTGAGCCCTAACGCTGGAGTTAAGCGGCGGCGTAGCCGTTCGCCTTGAACGAAATGTTAGGCGTCATTGCGCCGATTTTACTCTTGGATCAGTCCATAGCTGCCGGCCTTCCTTACGCGTTGCCAGAAAGTCGGGACACTTGCCATCTCCGCTCCCGGCAATGCCACCATCGGGGCGGCAGATAATCTTGCCACCGGCATCGTAGAGAATACTCATGATGTCACAGCAAGCGAGCCGCGGCACGTAATAAACCGTTGCACCTTTGTAGCGATACTGCCAAACGGAACCGGGCGAGCTGGCCGAAGAAATAGATTTGTACTTTGCGATTAGCTTTTCGACGAATGGGGGAGCATCGGACTGCGCGCACGCCCCGGACGCGATAGCAAGCCCAAGTGAAATTGCTGCCAAACGACGATAGGTCATGAGTGACGCCTAACGCTTGAGTTAAGCGGCGGCGTAGCCGTCCGCTTGGACGAGTGGTTAGGGGGCCACTCGGTGAGCCACAAATCGAAAGTAGAGAAACGCGCAAACTACGACGATGGAAATTACGAATTGAACGTTCCCTATCAGCCTGTAGCGCTGAGCATTTACAGTGATCTCGACGTCGTTCAGGTGCTCGTAATCGCGCTCACCTAGCCACATTGAAAATTCGGTGTGCACCATAGTTGGTACGCGTAAGTTTGTTGGTTGCCAAGTGGTGTAGTCACGAAACCGGCTAAAAAATGTAGGCTCCGGACTGCCCATCTCGACCCATTTAGACATTTTAATTTGCTTTAGACGTGTTACCACGCGCCTCAGACTGACATACCTTGCGACGCTCAGGGCCAAGAAGGCTACGGCAAGAATCACATAGACGGTGGGTACGTAATTCATCTTGGCCCCCTAACGCAAAGTAGACCCCGAATTGGGGCGTATGCACTTATGCTCCATCGCCGAAGCTCCAGCGTCAAGCGAGGAAATTCTGCGTCTTGACAAAGGGTTAGTCTGCTCCTTCGGTCGGCAGCCACGCACATGCTGGCGTGCATATCGCGCGAAACGAGGTAGATATGTTTTATCGCCTCAAAAGTTCCGATATGCACGCCCCGTCAGTGTCGCGGTGTGTCAGTTCTTTGCTTCTGGCGCGCAGGATGCGCGCTGCTTTTCCGGGGCCCCTGGGCGGCGGTGAGGTGGGGGCGATCAGGCCGCGCAGCGGGCGTTGCCATGGAGGGCAACGCCTTTTCGCGCGGACAGGAGTCCGCTCGAAAAGCCCGGCACCGCCTCACGGACTTTCCGTCCATGGACGGACGGAAAGCGCTAACCGGGGTGGCCTTCTCTTTTGGTTACTTTTCTCTTGGCCACGCAAGAGAAAAGTAACTCGGGCGCCGGCAGGCGCACGAAACTGCTTTGAAATTGGCGAGAGCGCGGGAGACAGAAGCAAGAGCCCCTCTCCCCAACCCCTCTCCCGCAAGCGGGAGAGGGGAGAAAAGCGCTGCGCGGGCGGGGAGAGAAGGCGTGGGCGTCAGCCCACCACCGCCAACCGCATCCCGAGATCCAGCAACGGCGCCGCCACCAAAATCCGCGCCAGCAGCAAACCAATGATCACCACGGTCGGCGAGAAGTCGATCATCCCCAGCACCAGCCGCCCGCGCAGCGGTCGCAGCAGCGGATCGACGATCACGCTCAGCAGGCGCTGCAGCGGCTGGCGCTGGTCGGGGGCGAACATGCTCATCAGCGACCAGCCGAACACCAGCACCAGGTAGAACAGCAGGGCGAAGTCGAGCAGCTCGGCCAGCGACAGCACGAGCAGGCCGAGGAAGTGCGGCAGCAGCCCCATCAGCGCGAACAGCACCAGGCGCTTCAGCAGCATCGCCAGCCACGCCACCAGCAGGGCGGCGAGGTTGATGCGGCGCCAGTTCGGCAGCACGCGGCGGATCGGCGCCAGCACCGGGTTGGTGTATCGGTAGATGAATTGGCTGAGCGGGTTGTGGAAGTCGGCGCGGCAGGCTTCGGCGGCGGCGCGCAGCAGGAACAGGGTGGCGACGGCGTCGAAGGCGAGTTCGACCAGCAGCGCGAAGGCGTTGAGGAGGTAGCTCACGAATGCGATTCCTGATCCAGGGCGGCGGCGAGTTCCGCGCCGCGGCGGGTGGCGGCGGCGACGGCGCGCGCGGTGATGCGCGGCAGGCCGTCGGCGGCGAAGCTTTCCAGTGCGGCCTGGGTGGTGCCGTTCGGCGAGGTGACGCGGCGGCGCAGTTCGGCGGGGTCTTCGCCGCTTTCGGTGAGCATGCGGCCGGCGCCGAGGCAGGTCTGCGCGGCCAGCGCGCGGGCGGTGTCGCGCGGCAGGCCTTGCGCCACGGCGGCGTCTTCCAGCGCTTCGACCAGGGCAAAGAAGTAGGCGGGGCCGGAGCCGGACAGCGCGGTGACGGTGTCCATCAGCGCCTCGTCGGTGATCCAGCGGGTGAGCCCGGCGGCGGCCAGGATGTGCTGCGCCTGTGCCTTCTGCGCGGGGCTGACCCGTCCGTTCGCGCACAGGCCGGTGGCGCCGGCGCCGATCAGCGCCGGGGTGTTCGGCATGCAGCGCACGATCGGCAGCGCGCCCAGCCAGCGTTCGAGCTGGTCCAGCCGCACGCCGGCGGCGATCGAGATCATCAGCGGTCGCCGCCCCTGCAGGGCGTGGCGCAGTTCGCCGTGCACCTTGGGCATGGCCTGCGGCTTCACCGCCAGCAGGATCACGTCGGCGTCGGCCACCGCGAGCCGGTTCTCGGCGAAGGTGGCCACGCCGAAGTCGCGGCCCAGCCGTTCGCGCGTTTCGGCCAGCGGGTCGGCCACGCGGATGTCGGCGGCCGCATGGCCGGTGGCGAGCAGGCCGCCGATCAGGCTGCGGGCCATGTTGCCGCCGCCGATGAAGGCGATGCGTGTCATGGGGAAAATCCTGGATGGAGGAGACGGCCGCATACCTTACCGGAGGCCGTGCCGCCGTGCGTCGTGGCGGTTTCGGTGACGAAGTGCGCAAACCGCCGCGAAGGCTGGCCGCGCGCCCCGTGCCGCGAGTAGTATCGGCTCGCTGCAAGGGGGAGCCGGATGGCCGGGTCGCATGCGTGCAACGCGCGCGGCGACCACACCTCGCCTTTCCGCCGCAGCCATCGCCACAGCATCCGACGACGGGTCGAGGGGAACCACAGATGGATATCGCCGAACTGCTTGCCTTCTCGGTGAAGAACAAGGCTTCGGACTTGCACCTGTCCGCCGGCCTGCCGCCGATGATCCGCGTGGACGGCGACGTGCGCCGCATCAACATCCCGCCGCTGGAACACAAGCAGGTGCATTCGCTGGTGTACGACATCATGTCGGACAAGCAGCGGCGCGATTACGAGGAGTTCCTGGAGACGGACTTCTCGTTCGAGATCCCGGGCCTGGCGCGTTTCCGCGTCAATGCATTCACCCAGAACCGCGGCGCCGGCGCAGTGTTCCGCACGATTCCCTCCGAGGTGCTCACGCTGGAGGATCTCGGCTGCCCGAAGGTATTCAAGGAGCTGATCGAGCAGCCGCAGGGCCTGATCCTGGTGACCGGCCCGACCGGCTCGGGCAAGTCCACCACGCTGGCGGCGATGGTCGACCACATCAACAAGAACGAATACGGGCACATGCTCACGATCGAGGACCCGATCGAGTTCGTGCACACCTCGCAGAAGTGCCTGGTCAACCAGCGCGAGGTGCACCGCGACACGCACGGGTTCAACGAGGCGCTGCGCTCGGCGCTGCGCGAAGACCCGGACTTCATCCTGGTGGGCGAGTTGCGCGACCTGGAGACGATCCGCCTCGCGCTGACCGCCGCGGAAACCGGCCACCTGGTGTTCGCCACCGTGCACACCAGCTCGGCGGCCAAGACCATCGACCGCATCATCGACGTGTTCCCTGCCGGCGAGAAGCCGATGGTGCGTTCGATGCTGTCCGAATCGCTGCGCGCGGTGATCTCGCAGTCGCTGCTGAAGAAGACCGGCGGCGGCCGCCTGGCGGCGCACGAGATCATGGTGGCCGTGCCGGCGATCCGCAACCTGATCCGCGAGGACAAGGTGGCGCAGATGTATTCGGCGATCCAGACTGGCCAGCAGTTCGGCATGCAGACCCTGGACCAGTGCCTGCAGGACCTGGTCAAGCGCGGCCAGGTGTCGCGCCAGGAGGCGTATGGTTACGCCAAGAACAAGGATCTGTTCCGCTAGGCGCGGGCGGGCGAGATCACGATACCGCAGCCGTTCCACTGATTCGCGTCTCCCGGAGGAGACCAGACCATGAGCGAATTCGACTTCACCTCCTTCCTCAAGCTGATGGTGCACAAGCAGGCCTCGGACCTGTTCATCACCGCGGGCGTGGCGCCGTCGATGAAGGTGCAGGGGCGCATCGTGCCGATCACGCAGAGCCCGCTGTCGATGCAGCAGTCGCGCGACATGGTGCTCAACGTGATGACGCCCTCGCAGCGCGAGGAGTTCGAGAAGACCCACGAGTGCCAGTTCGCGATCTCCGCGCAGGGCGTGGGCCGCTTCCGCGTGTCGTGCTTCTACCAGCGCAACTGCGTGGGCATGGTGCTGCGCCGGATCGAGTCGAAGATCCCCACCGTCGAGGAGCTGAACCTGCCGCCGGTGATCAAGCAGCTGGCGATGACCAAGCGCGGCATCATCGTCTTCGTGGGCGGCACCGGCACCGGCAAATCCACCTCGCTGGCGTCGATGATCGGCTACCGCAACCAGAACTCGACCGGGCACATCATCACGATCGAGGACCCGATCGAATACGTGCACAAGCACGAGGGCTGCATCATCACCCAGCGCGAGATCGGCATCGACACCGACAGCTGGGACAACGCGCTGAAGAACACGCTGCGCCAGGCACCCGACGTGATCATGATCGGCGAAGTGCGCACGCGCGAGACGATGGAGCACGCGATCGCGTTCGCCGAAACCGGTCATCTGGTGCTGTGCACCCTGCACGCGAACAATGCGAACCAGGCGATGGACCGCATCCTGCACTTCTTCCCCGCGGATCGCCGCGAGCAGCTGTTCATGGATCTGTCGCTGAACCTCAAGGGCGTGGTGGCGCAGCAGCTGATCCCCACGCCGGACGGCAAGGCGCGCCGGGTGGCGGTGGAGATCCTGCTGGGCACGCCGCTGGTGCAGGACTACATCCGCCAGGGCGAGATCCACAAGCTGAAGGAAGTGATGAAGGAGTCCACCCTGCTCGGCATGAAGACCTTCGACCAGAGCCTGGTCGAGCTCTACCACGCCGGCGAGATCAGCTACGAGGACGCGCTGCGCCACGCCGACAGCGCGAACGAGGTGCGCCTGCGCATCAAGCTGGCCCAGGGCGGCGACGCGCACACGCTGTCGCAGGGCCTGGAGGGCGTGGAAGTGGAGCAGACCCGCGGCGGCGACAACTTCGGCGGCGGCTTGCTGCAACGCTGATTCGCATAAGGAACGCCGGAAGCGTGTAGGAGCGCACCCTGTGCGCGAATGGCTTTTGCTCTGATCGAAGCGCCAGAGCATTCGCGCACAGGGTGCGCCCCTACAGGTTCATCGAAACGAAGAAGGCGCCCGTCGGGCGCCTTCTTCGTTGAGGCCGTGTGGCTTGGCTTACTTCAACGTGGTGTGGCTGGTGATCACCAGGCCGCTGTCATCCACGTGCGCCTCGGCGTCGATGCTGTCCACGCGCTGCGCCTGGGCTTCCATCGCGGTGAACTGCGCCTTGGAACGGGCCGCGTCGGCGGCGGCCTGGGCGGCCTCGTCGGCGGGCGTGGTGTCGCCGTTGATGGTGGGCTCGTCGCTCTTGCTCATCTCGGCGGCGGCGGCGGCGAGGCTGTCGGACTTCATCTCCATGAACTTCAGCCAGTCCAGGTACATCGCGCCGGAGAGGTGCATGCGCAGCATCTGGCCGGGGCCGCCTGCCGGATCGTGCAGCGTGGCGGCGAGCTTGGCGTCCTCGCCGGCACCGATGCCGAGCGCGAGGGCCTTGTCGCCAGTCGCCAGCCAGGCCGGCTGGCCGAGCATGGTGGCCATGTCCTTCGGCAGCGCCACCGGCGCACCGCCGGCGGCGGGTTTCAGCTTGGCCAGCGCGGGCACCATCATCTGCCCGGTGGCGAGCAGGCCGCTGGGGTCGCTGGTGCCGAGCACCACGCGGCCGCTGAAGTTCGGCAGGCTGCTGGTCTTGTCCGCGCTCAGGCTGTCGAGTGCGAGGCGCAGGCCGAGCAGGTTGCCGAACGGCGGGAGCGCCGCCTTCGGCATCGCCTCGCCCAGCTTGGCGAAGCCGTCGTTGAGGTCGACCAGCATCGGGCAGGTGAACGGCTTGGCCGCCACCGCATCGGCCTGGGCCGACCAGAACGTGCGCAGCGCGACCACCGGCAACGCGAGGCTGAGGTCGAACGGCGCCGCGCTGCCGCCGCCGAGGCCGGGCAGCTCCACCTTGAGTCCGCTGAAGGCCTTGGCGATGTCGTCGGCCAGCGCCACGTCGAGGCGGCCGTCCTGGTGTTGCGCATCCAGCCGGGTGTAGCCGAAGCTGATCGACGGCACGCGCGCGGCGATGCGGCTGGCCTCGGGGGCGCAGCTCGGCGAGGTCTTCAGCAGGTTCGCCACCGGCTCGCCGGTCTTCGCGGATTCCGCGCCGGCGTGGGCGTGCTCGATCGCGGCGATCAGCGGGTCGCTGCCGGAAATCACCAGCGGCAGCGCGCGGGTGAGGTCGAGCTGGCCGACCAGCCACTTCGCGTAGCCCTTGTCCTTGGCCAGCGCGGCGAGGCGGCCGTCGTCCTGCAGGCTTTTCGCGGGGCGGTCCAGACCCAGGGTCTGGCGCAGCAGCGGCGTGGCGGCATCGGCCGGGAGGATCGCCGCCACCATCTGCTTGCCGACCACGGCGAGCACCAGCTCGGTGCCGGAGGCGGGGAACAATTGCTTGCGGTAGCTCTGCGTGCCGATGGCGGCGGTATCGAGCTGCTTGCCGTAGGCGGTTTCCAGCCGGCCCACGAAGCCCTCGAAAGCCTTCGGGTCGGTCAGTTCGAAGCGCAGCACCGGCGCCATGCCCTCGCCGTAGAGCGCGAAGCGGCCCTTGAGGTCGAAGCCGTTGACCTGGGCGAAGGCCTCGATGGTCTTGCCCTTGAGTTCGGCGGTGAAGGCGCGCACCAGGCGCGCGGCATCGGGATCGTTGGCCTGTTCACGCGTGGCGAAGGCTTCCATCTGGGCCACCTGCGAGGGCAGCTGCAGGTCGGCCTGGGCGAGCAGCGCCTGGCGCGTGGCATCGTCCAGCGCCGCCAGGTTGGCGACCACGTACGGCGTGTCCGCCGGCACGAAGGCCAGCGGCGCGTTCTTGTCCTTGTGCGAACAGGCCGCCAGTGCGACGCAGGCCAGTCCCAGCGCGATGAAGCGCGTCCTCGATTGCATGGTGTTCCCCGATGGTGGATGCCGCTACGTGCAATTATGCCCGCTTTGCGGCTTGCTGCGGTGCAAGACGGACGGCCATTCGGCCGTCCGCGTGCTGCGTGTCGCGCCGGTCGTGTCTCGACGGGAGCGGCGCTCAGCGCGCCAGCAGCTCGGCCAGCACCGCCATGCGCACGAATACGCCGTTCGCCACCTGTTCGAGGATGCGCGACTGCGCGCCGTCGGCCACCTCGTCGGCGATCTCGATGCCGCGGTTGAGCGGGCCGGGGTGCATCACCAGGCAGCCCTTGGCGGCGCGCGCGAGGCGACGGTTGTCCAGGCCGTAGCGGCTGAAGTAGGCGGCCTCGTCGGGCAGGTCGGTGGCGGCCATGCGCTCCTTCTGCAGGCGCAGCATGATCGCCACGTTGGCGCCTTCGATCGCGCTGTCGAAATCCTCGGTGAAGCGGCACTGCGGGAATTCCGAGGTTTCCGGCAGCAGCGCGGCGGGCCCGCAGAGGCGGATCTCGCCCGTGCCCAGCGCGGTGAGCGCGTGCACGTCCGAGCGCGCCACGCGCGAATGGCGGATGTCGCCGCAGATCGTCACCACCAGGTTCTCGAAATCCGGCCGGTGCTGGCGGATGGTCAGCGCGTCGAGCAGGCCCTGGGTGGGGTGGGCGCGGTTGCCGTCGCCGGCGTTGATCACCGACACGCCGCTCATCGCGTGGCGCACCAGTTCCTCCGGCGTGCCGGAGACCTTGTGGCGCACCACGATCGCGTCGAGGTGCATGGCCTCCAGCGTGTGCAAGGTGTCGTACAGCGCCTCGCCCTTGGCGGTGGAGGAGAAGCCGATGTCGAAGTTCAGCACGTCGGCGCCCAGCCGGCGCGCGGCCAGCTCGAACGAGGTGCGGGTGCGCGTGGACGGCTCGAAGAACAGGTTCAGCACGGTGCGCCCGGCCAGCGTGTCCAGCTTGCGGGTGCCGTGCGCGCAGGCGTCGCGCACCGCGATGGCGCGATCGAGCAGGCGCTCGATGCTGGCGCGCGGCAGGTGTTCCAGCGTGGTGAGGTGGCGCAGGCGTGTGGTCATGGCGGGGCGGCGGGAGTGGAAAGATCAGAAGTGGGCGCGGGTTCGGCGAGCCAGCGTTCGAGGATCACGGCGGCGGCCACGGCGTCGATCGCCGCGGCATCGCGGCGGCGCTTCAGGCCCGCGGCGCGGGCGGCGGCGAAGCGGTGCGCGGCCTCCTGCGAGCTGTGGCGTTCGTCGACCAGCGCCACCGGCAGGGCATAGCGCTGCTGCAGCGCCGCGGCGAAGCGGCGGGCACGCCGGCTGGCGGGCTGTTCCTCGCCGGCCAGCGTGAGCGGCAGGCCCACGACCAGGGTGTCGGGCAGCCATGCGCCGCGCAGCGCATCCAGTTGCGGCCATTCCGGTTCGCCGTCGCGCACCGCGAGCACGGCGAGCGCGCGGGCGCTGGCGGTGAGCGCATTGCCCACCGCCACGCCGATCAGCTTGCTGCCGACGTCGAAGCCGAAGGCACAGCTCATGCGTGGCCCGCGTAGCCGGGAAGCTGCAGCGGGTCGACGCCGACCAGGCCGGCGGCGGCACTCCAGCGGTCCTCCAGCGGGGTGTCGAACACCACCCGCTCGCAGGCCTCGGCGGTGAGCCAGGCGTTCGCCATCAGTTCCTGTTCCAGCTGGCCGGCATCCCAGCCCGCGTAGCCCAGCGCCATGATCGCCTGGCGCGGACCCTCGCCGGCGGCCATCGCCACCAGGATGTCGCGCGAGGTGGTCACCGACCACGAGGCATTGATGCGGTAGCTGGACTCCCAGTGGCCGGGCTCGCGGTGCAGCACGAAGCCGCGCTCCTGCTGCACCGGGCCGCCGATCAGCACCGGTGCGTCGGCCAGTTCGGGATCGCTGCACTCCAGCTTCATCTGCGCCAGCACGTCGCCGAGGCGGTACTGCGAGAGCTGGTTCACCAGCAGGCCCACCGCCCCTTCCTCGCTGTGCTGGCACAGCAGGGCCACGCCGCGCGAGAACGGCGGCTCGGCCAGCCCGGGCATGGCGATCAGGAAGTGACCGGTGAGGGTGGGCGGTTCGGTGCGGCTCATGCGCCCATTGTAAGCCCGTACCGTGAAGAGTCGGCAGTTGGGCCGCGGTCTATTTGCTCCGCAGCACGCCGCCGGGCAGGAACTGCCAGGTGCGGGTGATGTAGAGCTCGTCCACCTTGGCCTCGGCGGGCAGCGGCGGGAACGGCGCGGCCAGCCGCACGATGCGCTCGGCGGCGGCGTCCAGCAGCGGCTGGCCGGAGCTGCTGATCACGTCGATGCTGTGGATGCTGCCGTCGCGGTTGATGCCCACGGTGAGCAGCAGGTCGCCGTGCAGCTCGCGCCGGCGCGCCTCTTCCGGGTAGTTGAGGTTGCCCACCCGCTGCACGCGGTCGGACCAGCCGCGCATGTAGGCGGCATAGACATACTCTTTCGTGTTGGCCGAGATGTATTTCTTGCGTGGGCGCTTGGCGTAGGCCTGGGTCTGGTGGCGCAGTTCGGCGGCGAGCTGGGCCATCTCCTGCTGGCGGCGCAGCTCCTGCGCGCTGGGCGCGTCCTGCGGCGGCACCTCGGTCTGCGCGGTGTCGCTGGCCACGCTGAAACGGCTCTGGCCGCTGGTGGTGACCATGCGCTGCGGCGTGGCTTCGCGCGGCTGCGGCGTGGCGGCGTCGATGTTCCGCATCGCCGTGCCGGGATCGGGCTTGGGCAGGGCGCCGGAGAACGGCTGCGAGGGCCGCGCCGCGTGCTCGCTCTGGCCGCCGCCGCGGTTGTTCGCCTGGGCCAGGAAATCGGCCTGGTCCGGCGCCTCGCGGTTGGCCACGTTGACCAGGGTGACGTCCAGCGTGGGCAGGCTGGGCGTGGGCTTGGCGAAATGGAAGGTGATGCCCAGCAGCAGCACGCCATGCAGCAGCAGCGAGAACAGCAGGGTCGCGCCGATCGGGTCGGCGGCAGGGCGTGCAGCGGCGGAACTCACGGAGCGCGGCTTCCAGCAGGGCGCTGCTCGAGGGCGTCGAACAGCAGGCCCGCGATATTAAGCCCGAATTGCGCATCCAGCTCGCGCGCGCAGGTCGGCGATGTGACGTTGATCTCGGTGAGGTAATCGCCGATCACGTCCAGGCCCACGAAGCGCAGGCCGCGCCGGCGCAGTTCCGGCGCCACCTGGGCGGCGATCCAGCGGTCGCGCTCGCTGAGCGGCACGCCTTCGCCGCGGCCGCCGGCGGCGAGGTTGCCGCGGAACTCGTCGCCCTGCGGGATGCGCGCCAGCGCATAGGGCACGGGCTCGCCGTCGATCAGCAGGATGCGCTTGTCGCCCGCGCTGATCGCCGGGATGAACTTCTGCGCGATCGCGAAGTGCCGGCCCTCGCCGTGCGGGCCGCCGGCCAGCAGGGTCTCCAGCATCGAATTCAGGTTGCTGTCGCCGGCCTTCACGCGGAAGATGCCGCGCCCACCCATGCCGTCCAGCGGCTTCAGCACCGCTTCGCCGTGTTCGGCCACGAAACGGCGCAGCTCGGCCGGATCGCGCGAGACCAGGGTGGGTGCGCAGCATTCGGGGAACTGCAGCGCGAACAGCTTCTCGTTGCAGTCGCGCAGGGCGCGGGGGTCGTTCACCACGTTCACGCCACCGCGCTGGGCCGCCTCCAGCACCATGGTGTCGTAGATGAACTGGGCGTCCACCGGCGGATCCTTGCGCATCAGCACGATGTCCAGCTCGCGCAGGTCGCGCCACTGCGCCTCGCCGAGGCTGAACCAGTCGTGCGCGTCGTCGCGTACCGCGAGCGGGCGCAGCCGCGCCCACGGCTCGCCGTCGCGCAACGCCAGGTCGCCCTGTTCCAGGTAGTGCAGCGTGTGGCCGCGGCGCTGCGCCTCCAGCAGCATGGCCAGGCTGGTGTCCTTGGCCGGCTTGATCGCGCCGATGGGGTCCATCAGCACCGCGACCGAGAGGGGCATCGTGATTCTCCGCGAAAGGTCTTGCGGCGCGGAGCGCCGGCGACGGGAAGGACGATGTTCGCCCACGCCGCCGGTCGCGACAAGCCTGCACACCGTCCCTGGCTTGATCGGAGCCCCCCCGGTGCCGCGGAAGGTTCAAGCCTGCCGGTGAGGGTCACATTGCGCGCTCGCGGGGCCCCTCGCGACGCGAATGTTGCTTGACGCGCTGGCAGGCAGGCAGTAAACAACGAGGCCTGTGCATCCCGCCGCAGAGCGGGTGTCGCGGATCGCGATGCTTGTCTTGTTTTGTCACGTGCACCGGCGGCATGCTTGTTGCCTGTCTTGGTGGTTGTCCTGGACCCGTTTTTGGGTGACAGGGGGGGAGTAATGAATCTGAACGCGAACGCGAATGGTCTGGCTGGCCTGCGGGTCATGGTGATCGATGACTCCAAGACCATCCGTCGCACGGCAGAGACCTTGCTGAAGAAGGAAGGCTGCGACGTGCTGACTGCGGTGGACGGCTTCGAGGCGCTGGCCAAGATCGCCGACCAGAAGCCCGCCATCATCTTCGTCGACATCATGATGCCGCGGCTGGACGGCTATCAAACCTGCGCGCTGATCAAGAACAACCCGCAGTTCCGCGGCACCCCGGTGATCATGCTGAGTTCCAAGGACGGCCTGTTCGACAAGGCGCGCGGCCGCGTCGTGGGCGCGGAGCAGTACCTCACCAAGCCATTCACGCGCGACGAGCTGCTCGGCGCCATCCATCACCATGTCAGTACGGTTCCCAGCCGCTGACCGCAGATTCTCGGGGGAACCTGTGGCCGATATCCTCATCATCGACGACTCGCCGACCGACGTGCGCGTGCTTACTACGCTGCTCGAACGCGCGGGTCATCAAGTCGCCTCCGTCGGCAATGCCGAGGAAGGCATCGAGCGCGTGCGCAGCACGCCGCCCGCGCTGGTCATCATGGACGTCATCATGCCCGGCATGAACGGCTTCCAGGCCACCCGCACGCTCACCCGCGATCCGGCCACGTCCGAGGTGCCGATCGTGATGATCACCACCAAGGCGATGGAGACCGACCGGGTGTGGGGCCTGCGCCAGGGCGCGCGCGCCTTCATCACCAAGCCGGTGAACGAGGGCGAGCTGCTCGCCTGCATCAACCAGCTGCTGTCGAGCGCGGCATGAACGCGACCGCCGGGCTTACCCCGTTCGAGATCCTGGCCCGCTACGAGCGGCTGTCGCTGGAGCATGCCTCGGACACCCGCGAGCGGATGGACGCGCCGGGCCTGTGGCGCGGCATCGGCTATCGCGTGGGCCCGCGCATGCTGGTCAGCGAGATCGGCGAGATCAATGAGTTGCTGGCGATGCCGCCACTCACCGCGGTGCCCGGCACTCGGCCGTGGCTGCTCGGCGTGGCGAACGTGCGCGGCAACCTGATGCCGGTGGTGGATTTCGGCCGTTTCCTGTTCGACGAGCGCACGCCGCAGACCGACCGCGCCCGCCTGCTGGTGGTGCGCCAGGGCGGCGGCAGCGTGGCGCTGCTGGTCGACGAGGTGTTCGGCCAGCGCACGGTGGATGCGGAGCAGCGCCGTGCGGCCGGGCAGGAAGACGATCCGCGGCTGGCGCGTTTCGCCGAGCAGCGGGTGGGCGAGGGGGAGCAGCAGATGGCGATATTCAACATGGGCCGGCTGGTGCGGGCGCCCGATTTCCGCCAAGCCGCGGCCTGATCCCGCGGCGGTCGCATGCAGCAGGTCCGGCGCCGCCAGGGGCCGGAAACTCCAAGATGGCAGGTCCAGGATCCGTTCCCGCCCAGGCTGGCGGGGCCGATCCGGTGAAGTAGACGGACGAGGTGAACATGAGCACTACAGGGGGCGTCGGCAAGGAGCGTGGGAATACCGCACTCATTGTCCTGTTGCTGGTCGCGATCGGCTTCGCGGCACTGGATTTCTGGCAGCTCAACGTGAAGAACGGCGAGGACCGCCAGGCGGTCGCGCTGACCACGCAGATCCAGGTGCTGTCGCAGCAGACCGCGAAATTCGCGCTGGAGTCGTCCGACGGCAACGCCGATTCGTACAAGGAGCTGGAAAGCACCCGCAACGCGATCGACTCGGCGGTGCGCAAGCTGAACAAGGGTGATGCGGCCACCGGCATGCACGCCTATGCCGACAACAACGCCTCGCCGGTCGGTCGTGCGGCCAGCGCGCTGGACGGCGCCTGGAAGCAGCTGGACGGCGACATCGGCAAGATCCTCCAGAACAAGGCCGTGGTGCTCGACTCCGGTCAGCGCGCGGCTGCCGTGTCGCAGCAGATGCCGCTGCTCAATTCCAGCATGGACCAGGTGGTCAACATCCTGCAGCAGCGCAACGGCAGTGCCGAGCAGATGCTCGGCACCTCGCGCCAGATGCTGTCGGCCGACCGCATCATCCGCCGCGTGCAGGAAGTGCTGCAGGGCGGCGACAACGCCCAGGCGGCCGCCGACGGCCTGCAGCGCGACGCCCAGCTGTACGGCAGCGTGCTGCAGGGCCTGATCGAGGGCAACCCGGGCAGCGGCGTGCGGCCGATCGGCGACGCCAACGCACGCAAGATCCTCACCGGCATGCAGGACGACTGGGGCAAGCTGGCCGATCCGCTGGCCAAGCTGGTGTCCGCTTCCGGCAACCTCGCCACGGTGAAGCAGGCCGGCAACAAGGCCTCGCTGGATTCGCAGTCGGTGCTGCTGCGCGCGAACGACCTCGCCGAGCAGATCGGCAAGCTGCCGTTGCGCCGCCTCTTTCCGAACGTGTGGTGGGGCCTGCTGGCCGCGATCGGCGCGGTGGCGTTCGCCCTGCTGCTGGTGGTCAGCCTGGTGCGCGACCAGCGTCGCCGCTTCGCCGAGTCCACCTCGCTCAACCAGCGCAACCAGGAGGCGATCATGCGCCTGCTGGACGAGATGGGCGCGCTGGCCGAAGGCGACCTGACGGTGAAGACCACGGTGACCGAGGAGATCACCGGCGCGATCGCCGACTCGGTGAACTACGCCATTGACGAGTTGCGCACCCTGGTGACCACGATCAACGAGACCTCCGAGCAGGTCTCCTCGTCGGCGCAGGAAACCCAGACCACCGCCCGCCACCTGGCCGACGCGGCCGAGCAGCAGGCGCAGCAGATCAGCACCGCCACCGGCGCGATCAACGAGATCGCCAGCTCGCTGGACCACGTGTCGAAGAACTCCGCCGAATCGGCCGACGTGGCCGAGCGCTCGGTGCAGATCGCCTCGCACGGCGCCGAGGTGGTGCGCGAGACGATCTCCGGCATGGACTCGATCCGCGACCAGATCCAGGAGACCTCCAAGCGCATCAAGCGGCTGGGCGAGTCCTCGCAGGAGATCGGCTCCATCGTGGAACTGATCAACGACATCGCCGAGCAGACCAACATCCTGGCCTTGAACGCGGCGATCCAGGCGGCCTCGGCCGGTGAGGCGGGTCGCGGTTTCGCGGTGGTGGCGGACGAAGTGCAGCGACTGGCCGAACGCTCGACCAGCGCGACCAAGCGTATCGAGACCCTGGTGCAGACGATTCAGTCCGATACCAACGAGGCGGTGAACTCGATGGAGCAGACCACCGCCGAGGTGGTCGCCGGTGCGCGCAAGGCGGAGGACGCCGGCAGCGCGCTGGGCGACATCGAGCGCGTGTCGCACGATCTGTCCGCGCTGATTCAGAACATCTCCAGCGCGGCGCGCCAGCAGTCGGCGGCGGCGACGGACATTTCGCAATCGATGAACGCGATCCGGGAAATCACCTCGCAGACCTCGCAGGGCGCCAGCCGCACCGCCGACTCGATCGGTACGCTGGCGCAGCTGGCCAGCGACCTGCGGCGTTCGGTGGCGCACTTCAAGCTGCCGGGATGATGGGACAGAGCCTGTTTATGATCTCCAAGCGCCCCGCGTTGTCATCGAGTGGCCGTCAGGTGGTAGCGCGTGGCGCAGCGCCTGACTGGCGGTCAGGTCAAGCCGCGCGCTACCGCATGGCGGCCACTCGATGGCAACCCGCAGGGCCGAGTCTGTTTGCCCGCATTCCTGCGTCATCACTCGGTCGTGGACGGACGTCCACTTCCTCGTTCTTCCTTGGCCTGCGCGCAAACAGTTCTCGGCGCGGGGTGCTTGGAGATCATAAACAGGCTCTTACTGACTGGGGCAGTCTCGATGGTGGCGCGGCCCCGTGCCGCGCAACCGCTGAGGGAAGTGCATGAGACTTCAAGACCACATCGATTTCACCACCTTGCAGTGGGTTCGTCCCGAGCTGGAACAGACGCTGGCGGATGCTCGCGAAGCGCTGGAATCCTACGTCGACAACCCGGCCAGCGACGAAGCCATGCGCGCCTGCGCGAGCGGCCTGCACCAGGTGCAGGGCACGCTGCGGATGGTCGAGTTGCCCGGCCCGGCGATGGTGGCGTCGGAAATGGAAGCGCTGGCGATCGCGCTGCTGGAAGGGCATGTCGCGCAGCGCGAGGAAGCCTATACCGCGCTGATGCGCGGCATGATGCAGCTGCCCGACTACCTGGAACGCCTCGCCGGCGGCCACCGCGACGTGCCGGTGGTGCTGCTGCCGCTGTTGAACGACCTGCGCGCCAGCCGCGGCCAGGAGGCCTTGCCCGAATCGGCGCTGTTCCGCCCCAACCTCGATGCGTTCCTGCCCACCCAGGCGCCCGCCGCGATGAGCGAGGCGCAGGCCGAGGCTCGCCGCGGCGAGCTGGTCGAGCTGCGCCTGCAGTTCCAGCAGCACATGCTTGCCTGGTTCCGCGGCCAGTCGCAGGCGCAGCCGCTGGCCGGCATGCGCAAGGCGCTGCTGGCGATCGCCGCGCGCTGCTTCCACGTACATGGCCGGCGCCTGTGGTGGATCGCCGCCGGCGTGGTGGAAGGACTCGAGCGCGGCATGCTCGCGGCGCATGTGGCCGAACTGCGCCAGCTGATCGGCAAGGCCGACCGGCACATCCGCCAGCTGATCGAGCAGGGCGAGGACGGCCTGCGCGGCGGCGAGGCCGACGAGCTGTGCAACCGCCTGCTCTACATCGTGGCGCAGTCGCGCCAGCACAGCCCGCACATGGAGCTGCTGCGCCGCACGTATGCGCTGGACAACCTGCTGCCCGATGCCGAAGAACTGGAACATGCCCGCGGCTCGATGGCGGGGCACAACCGCGCCCTGCTCGATTCGGTGGCCAAGGCGCTGAAGGACGACCTGCTGCGCGTGAAGGAAGCGCTCGACCTGTTCCAGCGCCAGCCCGGCGCCGATGCGGCCTCGCTGGAGCCGCAGTGCGAACTGCTCGGCCGCGTGGGCGACACCCTGGGCATGCTGGCGCTGTCGGTGCCGCGCCGGGTGATCGAGGAACAGCGGCGCGTGCTCGACGAGATCGTCAACAAGCTGCGCCCCGTCGACGAGGACATCCTGCTCGACGTGGCCGGCGCGCTGCTGTACGTGGAAGCCTCGCTGGACGACCACATCGAGAGCCTGGGCGCGGGCGAGGAGCCGCACGACGGCACCGTCGCGCCGGGGCTGCCGCGCAGCGAGGCGCAGGGCATCCTCAGCACGGTGATGCAGGAGGCGATCCGCAACACCGAAAAGGTGAAGGAGGCGATCGTCGCCTTCGTCGAATCCGGCTGGGAGCACGCCGGACTGGCCGCCGCACCGGCCCAGATGAGCGAGGTCGCCGGCGCCGCGCGCATGCTGTCCGCCGAGCGTCCGGCCGAGTTGGCCGAGGGCATCGGCCGCTTCATCCACAACGAATTGCTGGCCGACCGCCGCGTGCCCAGCAGCACGCAGATGGATCACCTGGCCGACGCGCTGGCCGCGCTGGAGTACTACCTGGAGGCGGCGCGCGAACATCGCGGCGGCCTGGCGCACATCATCGACGTGGCCGAGCACAGCCTCGGCCAGCTCGGCTACTGGCCGCTGCCGGCCGAGCGGCCGCTGTCGGCCGTGGAGGTCGACGCGCCGGCGGCCGAGGCGCAGGACCGCGGCGAGGACACCTTGTCCGAGTCGGTGAGCCTGTATCCCGGCAGCGACGCCAGCCAACTGTTCGTCGCGCCGGAAGTGCCGCGCGAGGCGCCGGCGCATGACGTCGACGGTTTGCGCTATGCGCAGACCGAAGCCACCGCGCCCCCGATGGCTGGCGACGACGCCGACTGGATCGAGATCGAGGAAGAGATCGAGGAGCAGGTGCCGGCGAACGCCGCGCAGGCCGGCGCGTTCCGTTTCGACCACCAGGCCGAAGGCATCGACGACGACATTCGCGAGATCTTCCTGGAAGAGATGCAGGAGGAGATCGACAACCTGCGCAGCGCCGAAGGCAGCTGGCTGGCCGATCCCGCGCGGTTCGACGAGCTGACCCCGATCCGCCGCTCCTTCCACACGCTCAAGGGCTCCGGCCGGCTGGTCGGCATCCCCGCGCTGGGCGAATTCGCCTGGCGGGTGGAGGACATGCTCAACCGCGTGCTCGATCACACGATCGAGCCGCACGCAGGCGTGCAGGCGCTGGTGCGCCACGCCATCGATGCGCTGCCGCAGCTGCTGGCCTCGCTGAAGGGCGAAGGCGCGCCGCATGCGCCGGTCGAGGCGATCCAGCAGACCGCCAGCCGGCTCGCCGGCGGCGACGCGTCCGCACGGATCGAGGACCATGCGCCGACCGCGATGGAAACCGTGCGCCGCACCGTGCGCCGCCGGGTGCCGCGCCTCGACGCCGCCGCCGCGGCGATTCCGGCCGCCGGTCTCACCGACACGCACAGCATCCCGGCCCCGGAACCGGCCGAGCCGCCGGTGTCGCTGGCGATCTCGCCGCTGCCCTCGGTCGACCCGGTGTTGCTGGAGATCCTGCGCAGCGAGGTCGCGCAATACCTGCAGGCCATCCGCACCGCGATCCAACGCAGCAGCGGCGAATTGCCGGTGGGCGAGGACCTGCTGCGCGCCGTGCATACCCTGCATGGCGCGATCGCGATGGTCGAGATTCCGCTGCTCACCCAGCTGCTCTCACCGCTGGAGAGCCTGCTCAAGCGCGTGCGCGGCGTCGGACAGGCGCTGCCGGTGGAGGGCGTGCGCCTGCTCGACCGCTCGGCCGACGTGGTCGACCACGTGATGGCCCAGTTCGACGTGGCCACGCCGCAGCTGCCGAATGTCGACCTGCTCACCACCCAACTGGTCGAGTTGCGCGACCGCTATCCGGAGTCGCAGGTGGCGCATGTGGGCGCCGAAATCCACGCGGAGGCGGCGCCGTCGCCGGTCGATTTCGCGGCCCTCGCCGACGCCACGGAGGAGCCCGAGACGCCTGTCGCCGCGGAGCACGCGGCACCGGCGCCGCTGCCTGAGGACGGCGCGCACGACGACTACGCCAGCGAGCTGATGGCTGCGCTCGGCGCCTTCGAACCGCAGGCGCCGAGCCAGGCAGAGCGCGAAGCCGCCGAACACGCCGAGCGCCTCGCGGCCGAGCATGCCGAGGCCACCCGCGCCGCCGAGCAGGCGGCACAGGCGAAGGCCGAACAGGAACAAGCCGAGCGCGAGCAGGCCGAACGCGAGCAGGCCGAACAGGAACGCCTCGAACAGGAGCGTGCCGAGCAGGCGCGACTGGCGCAGGAGCGCGCCGCCCGCGAAGCGGCCGAGGCGCAGATGCGCGCGGCGGCGGAAAAGGCCGCGGCGGAACAACGTGCCGCGGAACAGGCCCGGCTGGATGCGGAACGCGAGGCCGAGGCCGCCCACGCCGCCGCAGTCGATCGTGCGGCACCCGTCGCCGCCGTGGCGGCCGCCGACACGGGCTTGCCGATCGACGCCGACCTGCTCGAAGTCTTCGTCGAGGAGGCGCGCGAAATCCTCGACCACGCCGACGGTGTGCTGGCGCAGTGGCATGCGGAGCCGGCCGCGGCCGGACATCTGCCCGAACTGCAGCGCGACCTGCACACGCTCAAGGGCGGTGCGCGCATCGCCGGCCTGATGCCGGTGGGCGACCTGGCCCACGCCATCGAGACGCTGCTGGAGAAGCCGGTGGCCGATGCCGCCCAGGCGATCCCGCTGATCGGCGTGCTGGAGACCAGTTTCGACCAGTTGCACACCATGGTGCAGCAGGTGTCGCAGGGGCAGGCGCCGACTTATCCGCAGTCCACGATCGACCATCTGCTGGCGCTGGCCGGCGAGCAGCAGTTCGCCGACGACGCGGCGCTGGCCGCCCGGGTGGCGCCGCCGGCGCAGCCGGCCATGCCGCTGCCCGAATTGCTGCCCGCGGAAGCGGGCGTCGACGCGCCTTCCGCGCAGGAGCAGATCCGCGTCCGCGCCGAACTGCTCGACAACCTGGTGAACCATGCCGGCGAGGTGGCGATCTATCGCTCGCGCCTGGAACAGCAGGTGTCCGGCTACCGCTTCAACCTGGTCGAGCTGGACCAGACCGTGCAGCGCCTGCGCAGCCAGCTGCGCATGCTGGAAATCGAGACCGAGGCGCAGATCATCGCGCGCTTCCAGCGCGAGCACCGCGAGGCCGGCAGCGCCACCGTGTTCGATCCGCTCGAGCTCGACCGCTTCTCGCAGCTGCAGCAGTACTCGCGTGCGCTGGCCGAGTCGGTATCCGACCTGGTGTCGATCCAGGGCATGCTGGACGAGCTGACCCGCCAGGCCGAGAACCTGCTGGTGCAACAGTCGCGCGTCAGCACCGAGCTGCAGGAAGGCCTGCTGCGCACGCGCATGCTGCCGTTCGACACCATGGTGCCGAACCTGCGCCGCACCCTGCGCCAGGCCGCGCAGGAGGAAGGCAAGAGCGCGCAGCTGTACGTGGACGGCGCCCACGGCGAAATGGACCGCAACCTGCTCGACCGCATCAAGGCGCCGTTCGAGCACATGCTGCGCAACGCCGTGGCGCATGGCATCGAATCGCCGGCCCAGCGCCGCAAGGCGGGCAAGCCGGCCGAGGGCGCGGTGCGCATCCGCGTGGCACGCGAGGCCACCGAGGTGGTGGTGCGCGTCAGCGACGACGGCCGCGGCCTCGACCGCGAGGCCGTGCGCAAGCGCGGCGTGGAGCGCGGCCTGATCCGCGCCGACGCGCGCCTCAGCGACGACCAGCTGCTCGCGCTGATCACCCAGCCGGGCTTCTCCACCGCCAGCACGATCACCCAGCTCGCCGGCCGCGGCGTGGGCATGGACGTGGTGGCGAACGAGATCAAGCAGCTGGGCGGTTCGCTCGCCATCGAGTCGCAACCGGGGCAGGGCACCACCTTCGTGCTGCGCCTGCCGTTCACCCTCGCGGTGACCCAGGCGATCCTGGTGCGCATCGGCGAGAGCACCTTCGCGATCCCGATGACCTCGGTGCAGGGTGTGGCGCGGATCGGCCCCGACGAGCTGGCTGCCAAGCTGGCCGAGCACGAGCCGGCGTTCGGCTACAACGGCGAGCAGTACGGCATCCACGACCTGGCCGAGCTGCTGGGCTTGCCGCCCGGCGCGGTGCCGGAGGGCGAGCAACCGCCGTTGCTGCTCACCCGCGCCGGCGACCTGCGCGCGGCGATCCGCATCGACGCGGTGCTGGGTTCGCGCGAGATCGTGGTGAAGTCGGTCGGCCCGCAGGTGAGTTCGGTACCCGGCGTGCTGGGCGCCACCATCATGGGCGACGGCTCGGTGCTGGTGATTCTCGATCTGGCGCCGCTGGTCCGCCACGGCGTCGTGCGGCGCGAGCAGCGCCTGGCCGAAGGCCTCAACGCGGTCGAACTGCCGACCATCGAGGAGCTGCGCACGCGTCCGCTGGTGATGGTGGTGGACGATTCGATCACCATGCGCAAGGTCACCGGCCGCGTGCTGGAGCGCCACGAATACGAGGTGGGCACCGCGAAGGACGGCGTCGACGCGCTGGAGAAACTGCACGAGCGCGTGCCCGACCTGATGCTGCTGGACATCGAGATGCCGCGCATGGACGGCTACGAGCTGGCCACCCACATGAAGGCCGACCCGCGCCTGCGTGACATACCGATCATCATGATCACCTCGCGTACCGGCGAGAAGCATCGCCAGCGCGCGTTCGACATTGGCGTGGACCGTTACCTCGGCAAGCCGTACCAGGAAGCCGAACTGCTGACGCAGATCGGCGAGGTGCTGGAGCAGCACGCCATGGCACTGCTTGCACGGGAGCCGCACCATGCTTGAAGCGCGGCCCGCGGTGGCGCTGCTGTTCGACGATGCCGAGCTGGGTGGCCACCTGCACCAGGTACTGCAGGAACACGGTGCGCGGATCGTGCATGAGGGCACCGTCGCGGGTTTCGACGCCGCCTTGCTGAGGCAGCTCGATCCCGACGTGCTGGTGGTGAACCTCGACGAAGAGGACGACGCGGCCTTCGATCGCCTGGTCGAGATGATCGATGGCGAGCGGCCGAGCCTGGTATTCAACGACGCCCGCGCCAGCCGTGCGCTGAGCGGCTGGGACCGTGCGCGCTGGGCCCGCCACCTGGCGGTCAAGGTACTGGCCAGCGGCGACGTGGACCCGCCGCGGCCACCGGATGCGCTGGCGCTGGAGACGGCACCGGTGGCGGTTGCCGCGGCGGCCGTCGCTCCGCTCGCGACGCAGCCGGTCGAGCCTGAGCCCGTGCCCGGGTTCGAATCGGCCAGCCACGCGGCGGCCATGCCGGAAGCGGCCGTGCCGGACCGGCCGGAGCCGGTCGAGTCGCCGTTGCACGATGACGCACACGAGGCACAGAGCCGCGCCGCATCGGAAGATCTGGAGGCCGAACTGGCCGCCCTGCTCGCCGCCGACGAGCCGCTGCCGGACGAGGACGCCGCGCCGTCCGCGCCACGCCAGGAACTGCCGCTGCACGACGGCGATTTCAGCTACGCCATGTCCCTGGACGACGAGCTGCCCGAGGTGCCGGTCGAGGCCGCGGCGCCGGTGGTGGCGGCGAAGGCACCAGCCGCCCCGGCAAGCTGGGCGCTGGTCGACGACGATGCCGCCGGGCACGCCGATCCGGTGCCTGCGGGCACCGGGGATTTCGGCATCGAGAAGATGAGCGCCGCCGATTTCCTCGCGCCGGACGTCGAACCGGCGGCCGCGGAGTTCCAGCCGACGATGAGCCTGGAACTGGTGTCGATGGAAGAGGCGGTGGCGCCGCAGGCGTGGGAGCCGAACGAAATGCTGCTGGACGAACTCGGCAGCGTGCCCGGTCGCGTGGTGCTGCTGGGGGCCGCCACCGATGGCCTGGATGCGGTATGCGATTTCCTGGCGACCCTGCCTGCCTCCGCGCGGCACACCATCCTGCTGACCCAGCATTTCGGCGGCCAGCCGGTTGCCGCCGTGCTGCAGCTGCTGACCACCCATTCCAGCCTGCCGGTGCGGTTGGCCGCGCACGGCAGCCGCGCGCGCAGCGGCGAAGTGCTGCTGGTGCCGGCCGAGGGCCAGGTGCAGCTGCGCCGCGATGGCAGCGTCGAGCTGCGCAACCATGACGGCGCACAGGAGTCGTCGATCGACGCCAGCTTCACCATGGCGGCGAACGTGTTCGGGCGTGACGCGCTGGGCATCGTGTTCGCCGGCAACTCCACCGATGCGGTGGCCGGTGCGCAGGCGATCCACGACCGCGGCGGCCAGGTCTGGGTGGAGTCGGCCGACGGCGAGCATTACGCCGACATGGTCAGCGGCATCTTCGCCGAACGGCTGGTGAGCTATTCCGGAACGCTGCACGAACTGGCGGCGCACCTGATCGAGGTCTATCCATGAGCGACACATTGCTGCCCCGCGAAATCCGCTGCGTACTGGTGCCGGCCGGCAGCTTGCGCCTGCTGCTGCCCAATACCACCGTGGCCGAGGTGATCACCCAGCCCGCCCACGAAACGGTGGAAGGCGCGCCCGACTGGCTGGTCGGGCGCATCACCTGGCGCGGCTGGCGCGTGCCGCTGGTCTCGTTCGCCCGACTCGCTGGCGCGGGCGAGGGCGACGCCGAGCTGACCGTGCGCGTGGCCGTGCTGAAGGCGCTGGGTGGCCATCCGAAACTGCCCTTCGTCGCCGTGCTCACCCAGGGCTTTCCGCGCCTGACCACGTTGAACGCCGAGCTGATCATTCCCACCCACGACGGCAACGCACTGCCGCCGGGCGTACGCGCCCAGGTGCTGGTGCGCGACGACGTGGCAGTGATCCCCGACCTCGAAGGCATCGAGGCCGAGCTGGTGCAGTTGCTGGGGCTGGACGGGCCGGACGAACCGGAAGCACTGGACGGCGCGGCGTGACTTCACCTCTTTCGTGGCGCACCTCGTGTGCAACGGGCAGGAGTGAGTGAAGAGGAGTGAGCAGATAGAGAAAGCATGCGCGGCGGTGCGTGCCCTGCTCTTCTCTCACTTCTCACTCCTCTTCACTCACTTCATGCTTTCGCGCACAGGGTGCGTTCCTACGCGAGATCCCCGTGCAGCGCCTGCAACGCGGCCAGCGCCGCCAGTCCGGCCGTTTCGGTGCGCAGGATGCGCGGACCCAGCCGCAGGCCGTGGAAACCGGCCTCCTGCAGCAAGGCGATGTCGCGTTCGCCCAGGCCACCTTCCGGCCCCACCGCGAGCAAGGCGCCGGCATCGCCCGGGCGCAGTTCCCGCGCCGACGATTCCGCCTCGGGCAGCAGGGCCAGCCGCAACCCGCCCTCGTCGGCCAGTGTCGCCAGCCAGGCCGGCAACGCCTGCGCAGGGAGGATCTCGGGCAGGCGGGCGCGGCCGCATTGCTCGCAGGCGCTGGCCGCCACCGCGCGCCAGTGCGTCAGGCGCTTCTCCGCGCGGACGGGATCGAGCTTCACCTCCGAGCGTTCGGTGAGCAGGGGCACGATGCGCGCCACGCCCAGCTCGGTGGCCTTCTGCACGATCAGGTCCATCTTCTCGCCGCGCGCCACGCCTTGCGCCAGGGTCAGCCGCAGCGGGGATTCGCGCGCCACGGCCTGCCGCTCCAGCAGCTGCACCCGCACCTCACGCTTGTCGACGCTGCGGATCGTGGCGGCGTAGTCGGCGCCGTCGCCGTTGAACAAGGTCAGCGGATCGCCTGGCGCGAGACGCAGCACCCGGGCCACGTGCTCGCCGGCCTGTGCCGGCAAGGCGACTTCCGCGCCGGTAGCGAGCGGCAGGTCGACATGGATGCGGATCGTGCGCATGCGGGTGGCTTCGCGACAAAGCGCAAGCATAATCGAGCCGATGCGCAGGCTGAACGCCGGCGCGCCGCAAGGACGGCGGCGCTTGCCTGCCGCCGGAGGCGGGTACAGGATGAGCAGGTCACGGAGCGGCAGGAGGCAACCGCCATGCTCAAGACCACCATCCTTTCGTTGTCGGCGCTGCTCGGTCTCGGCCTCGGGGCAGCCGCGGCGGCGCAAACGGCACCGTCCGCGTCGCTCGCACCGCATGCCGTGTCGACGGCCGCGGCCACGCCATCCACGCTGCAGCAGCATCCGCTGATCAAGCCGGGCGACCGCAACTGCCTCCGCGACACCGGCAGCCTGATCCCCCCGAAGAAGGGCCAGTGCCTGCAGGGTGCGTTCGGGCGCAGCTACAGCGCGAAGGAACTGCGCAGCACCGGCCAGCCGAATACCGCCGACGCCCTGCGCATGCTGGATCCGGCGATCCACTGATCGCCGCCGTCGAAGCGCCTTGGCGGTTCAGTCCGCCACGGCGCGCGCGACGCCCGCCGTCGCCACCGCCACCAGGTGGTCGAGTTCCGCCTCGCTCGTCACGTAGGGCGGCATGAAATAGACCACGTTGCCCAGCGGGCGCAGCAAGGCTTCGTGCTGCAGGCCGTGCAGGTAGACGCGCAGGCCGCGGCGATCCTCGGCAGGGAAGGGGCGGCGCGTGGCCTTGTCGGCCACCAGTTCCACCGCGGCGATCATGCCGGTCTGGCGCACCTCGGCCACGTGCGGATGCTCGCGCAGCGGCTCCAGCCGTCGTGCGAGATGGGCGGCCAGCGCACGGTTGCGTTCCATCACCGGTTCGTCGCGGAAGATCGCCAGCGTGGCCAGCGCCGCGCTGCAGGCCAGCGGATTGCCGGTGTAGCTGTGCGAATGCAGGAAGGCCTTGCCAGTGTTGTATTCGGCGTAGAAGGCCTCGTACATCGCATTCGTGGTGAGCACCGCCGATAGTGGCAGGGTGCCGCCGGTGAGGCCTTTCGAGAGGCACATGAAGTCCGGTGACACATTGGCCTGCTCGCAGGCGAACAGCGTGCCGGTGCGGCCGAAGCCCACCGCAATCTCGTCGGCGATGAAGTGCACCGCGTATTCGTCGCACAGCCGGCGCAGCCCGGCGAGGTAAGCCGGGTGGTACATGCGCATGCCGCCGGCGCATTGCACCAGCGGCTCCACGATCACCGCGCAGGTCTCGTGGGCGTGGCGCTCCAGCAGCGCGCGCAGTTCGACCAGCCGGCGCGCGGCGACCTGCGCCGGCGATTCGCCCGGTTCGCCTTCGTAGGCGTCGGGCGAGGGCGCGAGGATGGGCGTCAGCAGCAGTGGCGCGTAGGTCTTGCGGTACAGCGCCACGTCGCTCACCGACAGCGCGCCCAAGGTCTCGCCGTGGTAGCTGCCGGTGAGCGCGATGAAGCGGGTCTTCCCGCCGTGGCCCTGGTTGAGCCCGCTCTTGTTCAGCCAGTAGTGGAAGCTCATCTTCAGCGCCACCTCGACCGCCGCCGAACCGTTGTCGGCGAAGAACACCTTGTCCAGTCCCGGCGGCGTGATGCGCACCAGTTCCTCGGCCAGTTCGATCGCCGGCGGGTGGGTGAAGCCGGCGAAGATCACGTGCTCCAGCGTCCTTGCCTGCTCCGCCAGCGCGGCGGCGATGCGTGGGTTCGCGTGGCCGAACAGATTGGTCCACCACGAACTGATGCCGTCGAGGTAGCGTCGTCCTTCGGCGTCGTAGAGCCACGCGCCTTCGCCGCGCACGATCGGTACGAGCGGGATCGTCTCGTGGTCGCGCATCTGGGTACAGGGATGCCAGATATGCTTGAGGTCCCGCGCGGCGAGCGCGGCATTGCGGTCGATGAGTTTCGTCATCCGGGTATGATCGTTCCGAGTAGACGAGCACTCAAGCGCGCGGGACCCGTCCGGAAAATGCGTTTGAAAACCCTGAAGAAAATCCTGGCGGCCGTGGCCGTGCTGTTGCTGGCCGCCACGGTCCTGCTGTGGTGGCTGCCCGCGCGCTGGGCGTTGCCGCTGCTGCAACCGTCGTTGCACGGCCTGCGCCTGCAGCAAGTGGACGGCAGCGTGTGGAATGGTCGCGCGGAGCAGGTGCTGGCGTCGAACGGCCGGGACCTGGGCCGGCTGCAGTGGCAGCTGTCACATCGCGCCCTGCTCGGGCGGGTCGAGGTTCAGCTCGACTTCGACGGTCCGCAGTTCGACTTCCACGGCCAGCTGCGGAAATTGTCGGCGGCTCAGGTCGTCTGGAGTGGCGTGCAGGCCCGGGTGAATTTCTCCGCGCTAGCCGACCCGCGCCTGCGCCTGCCGTTGGGCCAGCCGCAGGGCGAGTTCGACCTGGGAGTCGGGCATGCGTTGCTGCAGGGCGGCTGGCCGCTGGAGATGCAGGCCGGCTTGCAGTGGCGGCAGGCCGCGTTGCGCACGCCGGACGGCGAAGTGTCGCTGGGCGATTTGCACGGCCAGGCCAGCGCGCAGAACGGCGTGATCCATGCACAATGGCAGGACGACGGCCAAGGCCCGCTGCGCACCACCGGCGAGTTGCAACTGAGCCCGCTGGGCTGGCGCCTCACGGCCGAGCTGCAGCCGCGGCACGATGATCCGATCTTGAGGCACTGGCTCGCTGCGCTGGGCAAGCCCGGCGCCGACGGCACGGTGCATGTCGAACGCCACGGTGGCCTGGCCATCGCATCCAACACGGGGAAGACCGCACGATGAAAGCCGAAACCGCCGCGCTGGCCCTGGCCGCCGCCCGCGAAGCCGCCGCCGCCGCCGCCGAGGTGATCCTGCATTACTGGAAGCGCGGAGTGGTGGTGGAGATCAAGGGCGACGCCACGCCGGTGACGATCGCCGATCGCGAAGCCGAACAGGCGATACGCAAGGTACTGCATGCCGCATTGCCCGAGGCTTCGATCTACGGCGAGGAGTACGGCCTCGATGGCGCGCGCGACGGCCTGCTGTGGCTGGTCGATCCGCTGGATGGCACCAAGAGCTTCGTGCGGCGCACGCCGTTCTTCTCCACCCAGATCGCGCTGATGGACCGCGGCGAGCTGGTGCTGGGCGTGTCCAGCGCGCCGGTCTACGGCGAGACCATGTGGGCGAGCCAAGGCGCGGGCGCGTGGTTCGAGGGCGAACGCGTGCGCGTGGCCGGCACCGCCGATTTCGCGCAGGCGTCGATCTCCACCGGCAACGTCAAGACGCTCACCGGCGACGCGCGCTGGGGCGCGCTGGGCGCGATGATCCGCGACTCCAACCGCATCCGCGGCTACGGCGACTTCTGCCACTACCACCTGCTGGCACGTGGTTGCCTGGACCTGGTGATCGAATCGGACGTGAACATCCTCGACATCGCCGCACTGGCGGTGATCGTGCGCGAGGCTGGCGGCGTGTTCACCGATCTGGACGGCCAGACGCCCACGCTGGACATGCGCAGCGTGCTGGCCGGCACGCCGGCGATCCATGCCGAGGCGCTGCGGCGCCTGCGCCGCTGAGCCGCGGACGCCACGCGCTACAATCGTCCGATGCCCAAGCCGCCCATCATCCACGCCACGCGCGACATCGAGCACAGCCGCTTCCTGCGCGCCGAGCAGGTCGATCTGGAATTCTCCAACGGCGAGCGCCGAACCTACGAACGCATGAAACCCGGCGGCCTCGGCGCGGTGATCATCGTGCCGATGCTGGACGCGGAGACCGTGCTGCTGGTGCGCGAATACGGCGTGGGCCTGGACCGCTACGAGCTGGGCCTGCCCAAGGGCCGGCTGGACCAGGACGAGACCGCCGAGCAGGGCGCGAACCGCGAGCTGAAGGAGGAGGTCGGCTATGGCGCGCGCAAGCTGAAGATCCTGCACAACCTCTCGTTGTCGCCCTCGTACATGACCCACATGGCGCACGTGGTGCTGGCGCAGGAGCTGTATCCCGAGCGCCTGCCCGGCGACGAGCCCGAGGAACTGGAAGTGGTGCCGTGGAAGCTCGCCGAGCTGCACACCCTGGTGGCGCGCGACGACGTCACCGAGGGCCGTTCGATTGCCGCGCTGTTCATGGCGCGCGAATACCTCGCAGGCCGGATGCAACTGTCATGAGCGCGCCATTCGAACATCCCTTGCTGTGGCAGATCGGCACGCTGGCGCGCCGCGCGGGCGAGGCGATCCTGGAGGTCTACGCCCGCGACTTCGACGTCGAGTTGAAGGACGACCGCTCCCCGCTCACCGCCGCCGACCTTGCCGCGCAGAAGGTGATTGCCGAAGGCCTGGCGCGCATCGAACCCGCGCTGCCGCTGGTTTCCGAAGAAGCGAAGCAGGCGTCGTGGAAGCAGCGCAAATCGTGGGCGCGGCACTGGCTGGTCGATCCGTTGGACGGTACCCGCGAGTTCGTCAAGCGCAACGGCGAGTTCACCGTCAACATCGCGCTGATCGAGGACCACCGGCCCGTGCTGGGCGTGGTGCTGGCGCCGGTCACCGGCGACCTGTACGCCGCGGCGCGCGGCATCGGCGCGTGGTGGCAGGCGGAAGCGCACGGCGACTGGGAGCGCATCGGCAGTCGCGCGCTGGCGCAGCCGGCGATCGTCGCCGGCAGCCGCTCGCACGGCGGCGCGCAGGAGGACACGCTGCGCCGCCTGGTCGGCGGGGACCACGTGCTCCAGCCGCTGGGTTCCTCGCTGAAGTTCTGCCTGCTCGCACGCGGCGGCGCGGACGTCTACCTGCGCCGCGGCCCCACCAGCGAATGGGACACCGCCGCCGCGCAATGCGTGCTGGAGGAAGCCGGCGGCGCGGTGCTCGACCTGCATGGCCGGCCGCTGCGCTACGACCGTGGCGAATCGCTGCTCAATCCCGAATTCATCGCCGTGGGCGACGCCGGCCTGGACTGGCCCGCCAAGCTGCGCGACGCCGGCCTGCCGTGAGCGGACCTTCGGGACACTTCCGATGGCGTCATTCCCGCGAAAGCGGGAATCCATCTTGATCTTGCATGACAGCCACTTGGATTCCCGCTTTCGCGGGAATGACGGACAAAAAGACAGTCATTCGAGGTCCTGCATGAGCGATGTCTATCCGCACAGCCTTGACGAGTTGCTCGCGATCATGGCGCGCCTGCGCGACCCCGAGCGAGGTTGCCCCTGGGACGTGCAGCAGGACTTCGCCAGCATCGCGCCCTACACCATCGAGGAAGCCTACGAGGTGGCCGACGCGATCGACCGCGGCGACTTCGACGATTTGCGCGACGAGCTGGGCGACCTGCTGTTGCAGGTGGTGTTCCATGCGCAGATGGCGGCCGAGCAGGGCCGCTTCGACTTCGCCGACGTGGCGCAGGCGATCAGCGCCAAGATGATCCGCCGCCACCCGCACGTGTTCGGTGACGTGCAGTATGAAAATCTCGACGCGCAGAAGCAGGCCTGGGAAGAGCTCAAGGCCGCCGAGCGCGCCGCCAAGGGCGAGGAACACGACGCCAGCGCCCTGGCCGGCATCTCGCACGGCCTGCCGGAGTGGAAGCGTGCCGCCAAGCTGCAGCAGCGCGCCGCCACCGTGGGCTTCGACTGGCCCGATCATCGCCCGGTGCTGGACAAGCTGGCCGAGGAAATCGACGAGGTGCGCGCCGAGTTCGACGCCGGCGCCGATCCGGCGCGGCTGGAGGACGAAATCGGCGACGTGCTGTTCGTGGTGGCCAACCTCGCCCGCCACGCCGGCGTGGACTTCTCGCGCGCGCTGCGCCACGCCAACGCGAAGTTCGAGCGGCGCTTCCGTCGCATGGAGCAGCTGGCCGCCGACGCGGACGGCAGCCTCGCCGCGCACGATCTACCCGCGCAGGAGGCGTTGTGGCAGCGCGCCAAGCGGGACGAGCGCTGATTGCCGCTAGCCGGGTAGGAGCGCACCCTGTGCGCGAATGCTTTTGCCCTGATCGAAGCGCAAAGTCATCGCGCATTGGGTGCGCCCCGACGAACCTTCGGTCGGGTCAACGCGGCTTGCAACCTTTTGCCGGCGCCATGCATCAGAACCAGTCGACACTCATCCCAGGAGTTCCGCCATGCGCCGTGCCGCCCTTGCCCTGCTGCTGCTCGCCCCGCTCTCCGTCTACGCCGCCGACCAATGCAAGTACCAGGCGCCGCGCAACCTGCAGCTCGACCTCGCCGGCGTGCGCGGCGTGCAGATCGACGTCAACAGCTACGACCTGCACGTGAACGGCGCGCCCGGCGCGAGGCAACTGGTGGTGAACGGCCGCGCCTGCGCCTCCGACCAGTCGCTGCTGGACAAGCTGCAGATCACCCAGCGCCGCGAGGGCGACCAGCTCATCATCGAACTGGGTGGGCAGGACACGTTCTCGTTCCATCTGTTCGGCAGCTCCTACACGAATCTGGAAGCGAACGTGCAATTGCCGCCGGAACTGCCGGTGACGGTGCGCGTGGGCTCCGGCGACGCCACTGTGGCCGGCGTGCAGCAGCTGCGCACCATGGTGGGTTCGGGCGACCTGCATGTCAGCAACATCAGCGGCGCCTTCAGCACCAGCGTGGGTTCCGGCGACGTCGACGCCAGCGACGTCGGTAGCCTGCAGGCCGGTTCGGTGGGCTCGGGCGATCTGAAGGCGAGCGGCATCAAGGGCGATGCGAAGGTCGGCAGCGTCGGCTCCGGCGACGTCACCCTGCGCAGCGTCGGCGGCAGCGTGCACGTGGACACGCTGGGCTCGGGCGACCTCGGCGCGCACGACGTGGGCGGCGACCTCAGCCTCGGCGCCAAGGGCAGCGGCGACGTCAGCCACAGTGGCGTGAAGGGCAAGGTCAGCGTGCCGCGCGACGACGATTGATCCTGCTTTGCTCCCCTCCCCCGCTTGCGGGAGAGGGGTTGGGGGGAGAGGGTGCTCCTACCCCAGCCATCGCCAAGCCAGATACACTAGCGGCGCGCACACCAGCAGGAACGGCACCGACACGCGGTGGAACAACCGCAAGCCCTGCGGCTGCTTCGCCAAGCGCAGGGCGATCAGGTTCGCCAGCGAACCGATCGCCAACCCCAAGCCCCCCACGTTCACCGCCACTGCCAGCGCGATCGCATCGTGCGCGCGATCCAGCAGCAGCACGGTGGCCGGCACGTTGCTGATCAGCTGCGAGGCCACGATGCCGGCGGCGTACAGCGTCAACGGTCGGTCGAGCGCAAGCCGGTCCAGGCCGCGACTCACCAGCGGCAACTCGGCGAAATGCCCAAGGCCGAGGAAGATCGCGGCAAAGGTGGCGAGCAGCAGCCAGTCGATGCGCGCCAGGCTGCGCCGCGCGAGCAGCGCGAACGCCAGCGTCAGTGCCAGCGCGCCGATCAGCGCATGACCGTATTCCATCGCCAGCACCATCGCCACCAGCGCCGCGATCGAGCCCGTGGCCAGCGGCGCGGAAACCGCGTGGCCGTCCACCTGCGCGGACTCAAGCAGCACCCGGCCCTTCGGCAGCCATGCCAGCGTGAGCAGCGCCACCAGCACGAACATCACCGCCGCCGCGGGCAGCATCGCCAACGCAAAGCGCAGGAACGGCAGTTGCGCGTGTTGCCACAGCAACAGGTTCTGCGGATTGCCGATCGGGCTCAACGTGCTGCCCGCGTTCACCGCCAGCGCCTCCAGCACCGCCATGCGCGCCACCGGCAGGTTGCAGATGCCACCGATCGCCAGCGTCAGCGGCACGATCAGGAACAGGCTCACGTCGTTGGTCAGCACCATGGCCAGCAGCGCGGTGCTCGCCACCAGTAGCAGGCCCAGGCCGCGCAGCGTGTGCACGCGCGCCACCAGCGCGCCCGCCGCATGCTGCACCAGCCCGCTGTCGCGGATGCCCTGGATCGCCACCAGCAGGCCGAGCAGGCCGGCCAGGGTGGGGATCTGCAACCAGCGGCGGTAGTCCGCCAGCGGCTGCGGGTCGAGCAGCGCCAGCGCCACGGCCAGCAGCGCGAACGCCAGCAGCAGCCATTCCTGCCGCAGGCGCTGCCGCCAACCGATGGACGCTGCCGCCACCTACCAGCGTCCCAGCATCATCAGCAGGCCCGGCACCCAGCAAGTGACGATTCCCACCAGCACCGTGTACGGCGCGAGGAAGCGCTTCACCGCCACGCCGGTGCAGCCGTCGACGAAGAACAGCAGCCACAGGCTGGACCAGACCAGCCAGATTGCGGCCATGCGTGCATCGCCGTGTGTCCAGGCGTCCCAGCCCACCGGCAGCGCGGTGATCGCCACGAACAGGCAGTACCAGCCCAGGCCCGTGCCACGCAGCCCGAACCAGTTCACCGCCGCCACGTAGAGGTAGGTGAACGCGAACAGCAGGCCCGAACCTACCGCGAGGAAGTCAGCGGGCGTCTCGGCGCGGCTGGCGCCCAGCGCCCCGGCCAATGCCGAGAGCAGGCCCACCAGCAGGTTGAATAGGGCCGCCTCGCGCGCCTCGATGCGGCCGGCGAGGGTGAGTCCGTTGATGACCAGCACGAAACCGACGAACAGCAGCACGACACCGAGCATGGCGGGTCCTGGCAGCGAAGGAGCTGCCAGTCTCGCATGCGTGAGGCGCGGCGGCTCAGCCCTCCCGCAGCAGCCGCATCGGCGAGGTGCGCGTCACCTTGCGCGTGCCCGCAAGGCCCAGCAGCATCACCACGAACGCGCAGCCCAGCGCGCCCAGTGCCAGCGGCCACGCTGGCGGCACGAAGCCGTCGATGCGGAACACCGAGCGGCCCAGCCACAGGCCCGCACCGGCGGAACCCAGCGCCGCGGTGAGGCCGGCGATCAGGCCGAGCAGGGCGAACTCGCAGGCGGCGGCCACGCGCAGCTGGGCGCGGCGCGCGCCCAGCGTGCGCAGCAGGGCCGCTTCATGACGACGCTCGGCGGCGCTGGCGGCGAGCGAGGCGGCCAGCACCAGTGCGCCGGCGAGCAGGCTGAAGCCCAGGATCCAGCGCACCGCACCGTCCACGCGGTCGACGATCTGGCGGATGCGGGCGAGCAGGTCATCCACGTCGACGAGGCTGAGGTTGGAATAATCGCGCGACAGCTGCGCCATCGCCTGCGCGTGGCCGGGCGGCAGGTGGAAGCTGGCCAGCCAGGTGTGCGGCAGCGCGCCGGCATGCGCGGGGTCGAGCAGCAGGAAGAAGTTGACCCGGAACGAGCTCCAGTCCACTTGGCGGAAGCTGGTGACCCTTGCATCGACGCGGCCTTCGCCCACGTCGAAGCTCATCGTGTCGCCCAGCTTCAGCGCGAACATGTCGCGCCACATGCGGTCCACGGATACCTCGGCCTGCGCCGGCTGCGACGCAAACCAGTGGCCGGCGATCACCCGGTTCGCGGGCGGCAGCGCGTCGGCCCAGGACAGGCGCAGCTGGCGGTCGGCCCAGTCCTTGGCGCGCGGGTCGGCGAAGTGCGATTGGTCGATGGGCTTGCCATCGATCGCGACGAGCTTGCCCACCGCCAGCGGCATCATGTTGAGCTGGTCGGTGCCGATGCCTGCCAGCGCCTGCGCGAAGCCGGCGCGCTGTTCGTCCTGCAGGTTCAGCGCGAACCAGTTCGGCGTGTCGGCAGGCAGCTCCCGGCGCCAACCGTCGAGCAGCGCGGGCGCCACCACCGACAACAGCAGCAGCGCGGTGAGGCCCAGCGCGAGCGCGGTGGCCTGCACCACGCTCAAGCCCCGCCGCCGTGCCAGCGCGGCGAGTCCCAGCCGCAAGGCCGGATGCGCACCCGGCGCCACGCGGCGCGCCAGCCACAGCAGCAGCGCCGCCAGCAGCGCGGCCACCAGCGCCACGCCGGCAAGGCTGGCGGCGAGGATGCCGGCGAGTTTCAGCGAGCCGCTCTGGCTCCAGATCAGCGCCAGCGCCACCAGCGCGGGCAGCAGGTACAGCGCATCGAAGCGGCGCACCCGGCGCGCCAGGCTCTGGCGGAACACGGCGACCGGCGGTACCTCGGCCAGCCGCAGCAGCGGCGGCAACGCGAAGCCGGCCAGCACGGCCAGGCTCATCGCCGCGGCGCCCAGCGCGGGCAGCAGCGGCAGCTCGGTGGGAATGCCGCCGAACAAGGTGCTGGCGAACTGCCAGGCCAGCTGCGCCGCGCCCAGCGTGAGCAGCACGCCGGCCAGCGCCACCGGCAGCGCCAGTGCGGCAAGCGTGAGCAGCAGGAGGCCCAGCACGCGCCGGCGCGGCGTGCCCAGCGCGCGCAGCAGCGCCACCTCGGGCGTCTTGCGCCGCGCGTAGCGCTGTGCGGACAGCGCGATCGCCACGCCGGCGAGCAGGGCGGCGAGCAGGGCGGTGAGGTGCAGGAAGGCGCCGGCGCGATCGAACGCGGTGCGCATGCGCTCCTGGGTCTGCTCCGGCGTGATCAATTCCGCGCCCTGCGGCAGGCTCTGCCGCTGCGCCCAGGTGCGCCAGCGCTGCACCGCTTCCGGCGTGCCGGCCAGCAGCAGGCGATGCTGCGCGCGGCTGCCGGTGCCCAGCAAGCCGGCTTGTTCGGCGTCCTGCAGACTCATCAGCGCGCGCGGCGCCAGCGTCACCAATGCACCACCGTCGGGCTGCTGCACCAGTTCGGCGGCGATGCGCAGTTCCTTGCCGCCCAACTGCAGCGTGTCGCCCACTTGGAGCGCGAGCGCCACCAGCGCGCGGTGGTCGAGATACACCGTGCCGATGGCGGGCCCATGGCCGTTGCGCTGGAGCCCGGCGGCATCGGCGAGCACCAGCTTGCCGCGCAGCGGATACGCGCCATCGGTGGCCTGCACGTCAAGCAATTGGCTGCGCTCATGGGCGAACGCCACATTGGGGAAACCGGCGGCGTGGCTGATGGCGAGGCCATCGCGACGCGCTTCGTCGGCGTAAACGTCCGGCACGGCCTGCGGCGCCGAGACGCCGATGTCGCCGCCGATCAGCTCCGCCGCACTGGCGAGGATGCCGCGCTCCACCCGCGTGGCCAGCGTGGCCACCACGCCCAGCGCCAGCACCGCCAGCAACAGGGAGCTGGCCAGGGTGCGCAGTTCGGGCAGCCGCCATTCGCGGCGCAGGTTGCGGAGGGCCAGGCGCAGGAGCTTCATGGCTGCGCTCCGGTGGACGTGGGCGCGACGTCCTGCGCTGCTTTGCTTCCCTCTCCCCCAACGGGTTCATCGTTGGGGGAGAGGGTTGGGGTGAGGGGGGCTTCTGCGGTTCCGCAAGTTTCAAAGCGGTTTCGTGCCGCTGCCGCGGCGCGAGCTACTTTCTCTTTGCTTGCCCAAAGAGAAAGTAGCCAAAGAGAAACGGCACCCCGCGGCGGCGCTTGCCGGGCGTCCTGACCGGCAAGTCCGTGAGGCGGGGCCGGGCTTTTCGACGGGGCTCCTGCCCCGGCGAAAAGGCATCGCCATCCTTGGCGATGCCCGCTGCGCGGCCTTGTCGTCCCCGCCTCACCGCCGCCGAGGGGCCCCCGGAACACCGGGCGCGCATCGTGCGCGCCAGAAGCCAAGGCAAAAGCCAAGCGCCGGGAGCCTGTCGCCTCCCTCCCATGCGTGCAGAGGAGGGGTGGGGTGGGGTGCTCTTGCGGTTGCCGTTGTTTCTGCGCGCAGGAGCGCGCTGCTTTACCCGGGGCCCCTATGGCGCGGCGGGCGGGTGGAGGAAAGTCCGCAGGATGGCCCGCAGGGATGCGGGCCAGTTTTTCGCCGGGACAGGAGTCCCGTCGAAAAACCCCGGAACCCGCCCGCGCACCCGGAGCCCATGGATGGGCGCAGGGCGCGCCATCGGGGTGGCCTCTCTTTTGGCTACTTTTCTCTGGCCACGCAGAGAAAAGTAGCTCGCGCGCCCAAAGGGCGCACGAAACCGCTTTGGTGTCGTATCCGGCGAGAGAGGCAAGAGCCCCTCTCCCCCAGCCCCGCTCCTCGCTCCTCAAAGCCGGCGCCATCCATGGCGCCTCCCCGCGTACCCACAAGTGGGAGCGGGGAGCAATGCGCGCGCTCATGCGCCCACCGCCGCCGCGTGCGCCAGCACGCGCCCCTCGTGCAACTCGATGCGCCGCTGGCAGCGCGCCGCGAGTTGTGCGTCGTGGGTCACCAGCACGAGCGTGGTGCGGTGGTCGCGGTTCAGCGCGAACAGCAGGTCGGCGATGTGGTGGCCGGTGCGCTGGTCGAGGTTGCCGGTGGGTTCGTCGGCGAACAGCAGACGCGGGCCATGCACGAAGGCGCGGGCGATCGCCACGCGTTGCTGCTCGCCGCCGGAGAGCTGGGCGGGGTAGTGGCGTCGTCGCGCGGCGAGGCCTACCGCTTCCAGTGCTGCGCGGGCCTTGGTGCGCGCCTGCGCGTCGCCTTCCAGTTCCAGCGGCAGCATCACGTTCTCCTCGGCGCTGAGCGCGGGCAGCAGGTGGAAGGACTGGAACACGAAGCCCACCAGGCGCCGGCGCAGGTCGGCGCGCGCCTCCTCGTCCAGCGTCTCCAGCGCGTGGCCGTCGAGGCGGATGCTGCCGGAACTCGGCGTGTCCAGCCCGGCGAGCAGGCCGAGCAGGGTGGTCTTGCCCGAGCCCGACGCACCGACGATGGCGAAGCTCTCGCCGGCGGCGACGCGCAGGCTCACGCGGTCGAGGATCTGCAGCCGCCCCTCGGGGCCGTCCACCGACTTGCTAACATCGTGCGCTTCCAGGACAAGGTGGGGCGTGTCGCTCATGCGTCGTTTCCTGTGCTTGCTGTTGCTGCTGTTCGGAATTGCCGCCACGGTGCAGGCCGCGCCTGCGCGTACCGTGCTGGTGCTGGGCGACTCGCTGTCCGCCGCGCACAACATTGCGACGGAGCAGGGCTGGGTGCATCTGCTGGAAGTCCGTCTTGGCAAGATGGTGCCGCCATGGGCCGTGGTCAATGCCAGCATCAGCGGCGAGACCTCGCTGTCCGGGCGCAACCGCCTGCCGGCGCTGCTGGCGACTTATCGGCCCGGCGTGGTGGTGATCGAGCTGGGTGCGAACGATGGTCTGCGCGGCCTGCCGCTGAACCAGCTGCGCGACAACCTCACGGCGATGATCTCCGCCGCCCAGGCCACGCACGCGAAAGTGTTGCTGCTGGGCATCGAGCTGCCGGTGAACTACGGCCCGCAGTACCGCGACGGCCTGCGCGCGGTCTACGCCGATCTGGCGAAACAGAAGCACGTGGCCCTGCTGCCGTTCCTGCTCGATGGCGTGGCACTGGATCCGGCCCTGATGCAGGCCGACGGCCTGCATCCGACGGCGGCTGGCGAGCCGAAGGTGCTGGAAAACGTGTGGCGCGTGCTGCAGCCCTTGCTGCGCCCTTGAGCTGAACGTTTCCGGGCCGTTTTCACGCCGTCGTCACCGTGTGCCCGGTTAGCTCTTCACATTTGTGAAGCCACGCAGGAGGAGCGACATGAGCGGACACGACGAGCAGGCCGGCCTGATTCTGCTGGTGGAAGACAACCGCCAGATCGCCGAGACGGTGGGCGAGTTCCTGGAGCGTTGCGGCTATTCCGTGGACTACGCGGCCGACGGCGCCAGCGGACTGCACCTGGCGGTCACCAGCAGCTACGACGTGATCGTGCTGGACCTGATGCTGCCCGGCCTCGACGGCCTGGAGGTGTGCCGCAAGCTGCGCCGCGAGGCGAAGAAGGCCACCCCGGTGCTGATGCTCACCGCCCGCGACACGCTGGAGGACAAGCTGATCGGGCTGGAAGCCGGCGCCGACGATTACCTCGTGAAGCCGTTCGAGGTGCGCGAACTGGAGGCGCGGCTACGCGCGCTGATCCGTCGCGACCGCCGCCAGGTCTCGGCCGAAGTGCTCAACGTGGGCGACATGACGCTGGACACCGCCACGCTGCGGCTCACCCGCGCGGGGCAGGAGCTCACCGTGTCGCCGATCGGCCTGAAGCTCTTGGCGATCCTGATGCGCGAGTCGCCGCGCGTGGTGAGCCGGCGCGACATCGAACGCGAGATCTGGGGCGACATGCTGCCCGACTCCGACACGCTGCGCTCGCACCTGTACAACCTGCGCCGGGTCATCGACAAACCGTTCGCGCGGCCACTGCTACATACCATCCACTCGGCCGGCTACCGGCTCGCGGACCTCGACGCGGAAGTGGCCACGGCTGCCCACATGGCGTGATGCACGAACGTAGATGAATGCGAAAGAAGTGGATGGTGCGGCGATCTTCCGTGCCGGTGCCTTCCGGCGCCGCATTGCCTGGGTGTTTGCGCTGCAGTTCGTGGCGGTGGCGATCGTCTGCGTGATGGGCGCCTACGACCAGGCGCCGCTGCCGGCGGCGATCGCGGTGATCGTGATCGTCACCGGCCTGGCCTGGCTGGCCACGCGGCGCGAATGGCGTTCGGTGAGCGCGCTCGCGCGGCTGATCCGCGAGTGGCACGACGGCCTGTCCGATCCGGCCGCGCTGCGGCCTGAGCGCCTGCCGCAGGACGCCGACGCCGATCTCGTCGCGCTGGCGTACGGCCTGCACGGCTTCGCCGCGCGCATCGCCGATTACGGCCAGCGTGAACGCAACTTCACCCGCGACGCCAGCCACGAACTGCGCACGCCGCTCACGGTGATCCGCATGGCGGTGGACATGCTGGCCGACGAGGACGGTCTCGGCGAATGCGGGCGGCGCTCGGTGCGGCGCATCCACCGCGCCACGCGCGAGCTGGAGGCGCTGGTCGAGGTGCTGCTGATCCTCGCGCGCGAATCCGATCCCGGTGGCACCGCGGAGCGGTTCGTGGTGAACGACGTGCTGCGCCGCGAGCTGGAAACCGCGCGCGACCTGATGGCCGGCTCGTCGGTGGAGCTGCAGCTGGAGGAACCGGCGCGCTTCGCGCTGCATGGTTCCGCGCGCGCGTTCTCGGTGCTGTGCTGGCAGCTGATCCGCGATGCCTGCCAGCATGCCGATGCCGGCCGCGTGGTGGTCACCGTGCTGCCCGGCGCGATCACCGTGAGCCATGCGGCGGCTGGCGCCGCCCCGATCCGCCCCGGCGACGAACGGCTCAGCTTCGAGCTGGCGATCGCCCAGCGCATCAGCGACCGCTTTGCCTGGCCGCTGGAACTGCACGCGCCGGGCAAGCCGGGCGTGGCGCGTGTGCGTTTCCCGGAGACCTTGCCGGCGGCGGCCGCCTGAGCTGTATCTAGGGTAGGAGCGCACCCCCGGATCAAGTCCGGGGCAGGCTCTGTGCGCGATTGATTCCGGTGTTTGATCGAAGCCAAGAGCATTCGCGCACAGAGTGCGCTCCTACAGGTTTGCTGTAGCCGCGATTACTGCTTCAGCGCGGCACTCACCGCGAACGCGCAGCCGGTCTTCGCCTTCACCTCGTCCACCGTCACACCGGGGTTGAGCTCGACCAGGGTGAGGCCCTTGCCCTTGGCCACTTCGAAGACCGCGAGGTCGGTGATGATGAGGTCCACGCAGGCCTTGCCGGTGATCGGCAGCTCGCACTGCTCCTTGATCTTCGGCGAACCGTCCTTCGCGCAGTGCTCCATCAGCACCACCACGCGGCGCACGCCGCTGACCAGGTCCATCGCGCCGCCCGGGCCCTTCACCATCTTGCCGGGCACCATCCAGTTGGCGAGGTCCCCGGTGACCGAGACTTCCATGCCGCCGAGGATGGCCAGGTCGATGTGGCCGCCGCGGATCATCGCGAACGAGTCGGCGCTGGAGAAGAAACTGGAGCCGGGCAGGGTGGTGACGGTCTGCTTGCCCGCGTTGATCAGGTCGGGATCGATCTGCGCCTCGGTGGGGAACGGGCCGATGCCGAGCAGGCCGTTCTCCGACTGCAGCACCACGTCGATGCCCTCGGGGATGTAATTGGCCACCAGGGTGGGGATGCCGATGCCGAGGTTCACGTAGAAGCCGTCGCGCAGCTCCTTCGCGGCGCGCTGCGCCAGCGCGGTGCGCATGGGGTTTTCCTTGCCGGTATTGGCGCCGGCGATGGTGCGGAATTCGATGCGCTTCTCGTACTTCGCGCCCTGGATGACGCGGTCCACGTAGATGCCCGGCACGTGGACGTTGTTCGGATCGAGCGTGCCCACCTCGACCAGTTCCTCCACCTCGGCCACGCAGACCTTGCCGCAGGTGGCGATCATCGGGTTGAAGTTGCGCGCGGTCTCGCGGAACACCAGGTTGCCAAGGCGGTCGCCCTTCCACGCCTTGACGATGGCCACGTCGGCGGTGATGGATTCCTCAAGCACGTATTCCTTGCCGTTGAAGACCTTGGTTTCCTTGCCCTCGGCCAGTTGGGTGCCGAACCCGGTGCGGGTGTAGAAGCCGGGGATGCCGGCGCCGCCGGCGCGCAGCTTCTCGGCCAGCGTGCCCTGCGGGGTGAGGTGCAGCTCCAGTTCGCCGGCCAGGGTCTGCCGTTCGAACTCCTTGTTCTCGCCCACATAGGAGGCGTACACGCGCTTCACCTGGTGGGTCTTCAGCAGCGGTCCCATGCCGAAATCGTCCACGCCGGCGTTGTTGCCCACGATGGTGAGGTCTTTCGTGCCGGCCTCCAGCAGCGCGCCGATCAGGTTCTCGGGGATGCCGCACAGGCCGAAACCACCCGCCGCGATCGTCATGCCGTCGAACAACAGGCCGTCGAGAGCCTTGCTGGCGTTTGCGCAAACCTTGTCCATTGCCGTGCCTTCATGCAGGGAACCAGCTGCCAAGGATACGACGGATTGCCGCCGGGCCGTCCTGTACCAAGGTCGCAAGTCCTTCCGCGGCGGTGTGGCAGTCGCTTGACGGCATGCACTTACGCATGTAAACATCAATTCACTTACACGCGTAAACGGTGGCGTCATGGCGATCAGCGAAGCCGAGTCGGTGGTGATGGAGGTGCTGTGGCGCGCGTCGCCGCGCAGCGCCGAGGAGATCCTTGCCGAGGTCGGCCCGGCACAGGATTGGCAGGAGGGCACGGTGAAGTCCCTGCTCAACCGCCTCTTGCGGAAGAAGGCGGTGAAGGCGGAGAAGGATGGCCGCCGCTATCTCTACACGCCGCTGCTGAGCCGCGAGAAATACGTCTCGCAGGAGAGCAAGGGCCTGCTCGACCGCCTGTTCGACGGCCGCGTGGCGCCGCTGGTGGCGCACTTCTCCGAGCAGCGCAAGCTCACGAAGAAGGACATCGCCGAACTGCGCAAGCTGCTGAAGGAGCTCGACGATGAATAAGCTTCACCTGCCGGGTCTTGCACCACTGGCGGCGGCATGGGCCGCCCGTGGCTGGCTGGCGCTGCTGGCCCTCACCGTGGCGGTGCTGTTCGTCGCCGCGCTGCGCAAGCCGTGCCGTCGCTGGTTCGGCGCCGAGCGCGCGTTCCAGCTGTGGCTGCTGCCGCCACTGGCGCTGCTGGCCAGCCAACTGCCGCATGCCGCCGCGGCGTCGGCGCCGTTGCCGCCGCTGGTGTACACGATCACCTCTGCGGCTGGGACGGTGGCGCTGCAGGCGGGCGTTGCGAGCGGTTTCGACTGGCGCATCGGCGCCATGCTGCTGTGGCTGGCCGGTGGCGCCGCCGTAGTTGCGCTGGCCGCCCTGGCGCAACGCGGCTATCGGCGTCGGCCCGGCTCTGGTCGGCGCGTGGCGCAGCCGCATCGTGCTGCCCGCGGATTTCCACGAGCGCTACGACACCACCGAGCAGGCGTTGATCCTCGCCCACGAGGACGCGCATGCGCGGCGTGGCGACGGCTGGTGGTGCCTGTTCGCGCAATTGCTGGCCGCGCTGTTCTGGTGCCAGCCGCTGGCGTGGTGGGCGCTCGCGGCCCTGCGTCATGACCAGGAGCTGGCCTGCGACGCCGCCGTGCTGCGCGGGCACGGCGCGCAACGGCGCAGCTATGCGAATGTGATGTTGAAAACCCAGTCGGCCGCGTTCGCGCTGCCGGTGGGCTGCGCGTGGTCCCCTCGTCATCCACTCACGGAGCGTATTGCCATGTTGAAATCACCTGTACCGAATCGCCTGCGTCGATACGCCGGCATCGTCGCAATCGGCTTGTTGGTGGTGGCGCTGGCCGGTTCGGTCTATGCCGCGACCGCACCCATTGCGCCGACGCAGGCTGCGACAGGCGCGGCCGCGGAATATCAACTAGACATGACGGTCGACTTTTCCAGCGACAATGAACACCAGCGCCATGCCGAGACGCAGGCCTTGGCGTTGTGCAGCGCGCCCGGCGAGGTTGCCAAGGTGCGCATGCCCAGCGGCGGGGTAGACGCCACCATCACGAGTGCAGACAGCGGGCACCTTCGCATCGACATGACCGTTTCCGGGGCCGACGGCGCGATGTTGGAGCATACGCAGTTGCTGGGTGCGCCCGGCAAGGCAATGCACGTGGTCGGCACCGGAGCGGATGGCAAGCGCGGTTTTGCCATCGACTTCACGCCGCGAGTCGGTTGTCCGGCGCGTGTGATTGCCGAGGCGTCTCCCGTCAAGGTCACCGAGCACGTCAAGAACGGTGTGGCGCGCGCGGTCGCGGAGTCGGTGGCGGCGAAAGCGGGCTGGACGCTCGTCAATCCGGATGCGCTGGGCCATGCTGCGGTCACGTTGTCGTTCAACGACATGCCCGCAGGAACGGCCATGCAGCAACTGGCCAATCTCGCAGGCATGAAGCCGGTGTTTGAGGGCAAGCAGGTGCGCTTCGAACCCAAGTGACGAAACCGGCTCGCTATACTTCCCCCGTTGTCCTCAGGGAAAGAGCCCCGTGAAGCCGCGCCGCCTGTTGCCCGTCCTCGCCGCCCTCGGAGTCGCCACGATGAGCCACGCCGCCGTGCCGCCCGTGCTGGTGATCCACGGCGGCGCCGGGGTGATCAAGCGCGAGCTCTCGCCGGCGAAGGAGAAGGCGATACGCGCGGCGATGACGAAGGCGCTGGAAAGCGGCTACGCGCAGCTCAAGGCCGGCAAGAGCTCGGTGGATGCGGTGAGCGCGGCGATCGTGGTGCTGGAGGACGATCCGAACTTCAACGCCGGCAAGGGCGCGGTGTTCACCCACGACGGCAGGAACGAGCTGGACGCGGCGATCATGGACGGCGACAGCCGCCGTGCCGGCGCGGTGGCCGGGGTGGAGCGGATCAGGAACCCGATCCTGCTCGCGCGTGCGGTGATGGAGAAGACGCCTTACGTGATGCTCTCCGGCCATGGCGCCGAGGCGTTCGCGCAGAGCATCGGCATGCCGCTGGTCGATCCCGCGTACTTCCGCACCGAGGAACGCTGGCAGCAGCTGCAGAAGGCGCTGAAGGAAGACGCCGCCGGCAAGCCGCACGGGGATGAGGACGCCGCGAAGCACTTCGGCACCGTGGGCGCGGTGGCGCTGGACGCGCAGGGCCACCTCGCCGCGGGCACCTCCACCGGCGGCATGGTCGACAAGCGCTGGGGCCGCATCGGCGACTCGCCGATCATCGGCGCGGGCACCTATGCGAACAGCGACTGCGCGGTGTCCGGCACCGGCTGGGGCGAGTACTACATCCGCACCGTGGCGGCGCATGCGATCTGCATGCAGGTGAGCCAGATGCGCGTGCCGATCAAGCGCGCTGCCGCCGTCGTCATCAACCAGGAGATTCCCGCGCTGGGCGGCAACGGCGGCGCGATCGCGCTGGACGCGCACGGCAACATCGCGATCCCGTTCAACACCGACGGCATGTACCGCGGCTGGATCGACGCCAGCGGCGTGCCGCACGTGGCGATCTACGGCGACGAGGACGACGGCAGTTCAGCGCCCGCGCCGGCCGCCAGCGCGGACGATGCCGGCGACCAGCCGTAACGTGCGACAGAAGTGAGTGAAGAGGAGTGAGAAGTGAGAGAGGAGCAGGATGCGCCGCTTTCCATGCTTTCTCTATCTACTCACTCCTCTTCACTCACTTCTCGCTCGTCGCGCACAGGTGCGCTCCTACGGGCGCAGCTTTTGCAGCTGCGGCGCGGTGAGTTCGCCACTGATCCCTTGCCGGCTGCCGTCGGCGCGGATGATCTCGGTGCGCGGCGTCTCGCCGCCCCAGTTCGGGTCGAGCAGGAAATCCAGCCGCTCGGGCGAGGCTTCGGCGTAGGCCCGCGCCGGATAGCCGTCCATCCGCATGGCCTTGAGTCGTGCCGCGATCTGCGCGCCTTGCGCGATGCTGTCGGTGGCCACGGTGACCAGCTCGACCTCGCGCGGATGCGCACGCTGCAGCTTCGCCAGCACCTGCATGTTCGCTTCGCAATAGGCGCAGTCCAGCGCCCAGATCGCGAGGATGCGCACGCCGTGCGCGGGCGGCTTGAGCAGGGCGGGCACGTCACCCGCGGACAGCGGCACGGGCGTGCCGGCATGGGCGAGGGCCGGCAGAGCCAGCGCGAGCAGGGTGGCGAGCAGCACGCGGCGCATCACGGGGCCTCGGCGGGGACGATCCGGAATCCGTCGGCGGTATTCCACGCCACGAAGGCGCGGCCCTGCCGCGTCAGCAGCTGCGGCGAACCTACCGCAGCGCTGGAGTGGGCGATGGCGCGCGCCGCGTCGAAGTGCAGGCCGCCATCGGCGGAAACGCGCAGCATCAGCGTGTAGCCGTTCGCGTCGACCTGGTTCCATGCCAGCCATACCGTCTTGCCGTGCACGGCCACGTCGGCGTGGCTGGCGCCGGGGCCGCCGAGTTTCAGCAGATGCTTCGGCGGATGGCCGGGATCGAGCTGGCCGTACCAGATCGCGGGGCCGCCCTTGGCCTCGTACCACACCGCGTGGCGCACGCCGTCAGCGGCGATCGCGAGGCCGGGGCCGTGGTGCGGGCAGGCGGCGATCCGCCAGTCGTCGAACGTGGCGCGCTCGGGGTGCGGTGCCTTGCCGTCGGTGGGCAGCAGGGCCCAGGCGTGGTCGCGTATGTTGTCACCGTAGACGCCGCGGAAGAACGCGGCGACTTCGCCACCCGGTGTGCGCGCCAGTGCGATGCGGCAGCACTCGCAGGAGTTGTCCATCAGCTTGCGTTCGGGCACGAAGCTCTTGCCCGCGTCGTCCGACCAGCTGTAGTACACCGCGGCGCCGAGGTAGGGCTGGCCCTTGGCCTGTGCCGCTTCCATGTCGCGCTTGTCGATCCAGGCGACCACCACGCGGCCGTGGCCGTCCACCGCCAGCGCGTCGAAGCGATGGGTGATCTCGGCACGATCGTGGTGCACGGTGATCGGCGCGGAGAAATGCGCGCCGCCGTCCGGCGAGCGGGCGAAGCGCACGAAGCCGGTCCAGGGCTTCGCGCGCGGCTGCGACCAGCTCACGTACAGCTCACCCCTGGAACCGAATGCGATCTTGGGCCGGTTCTCGCCCTCGTCGTAGATCGGTTCGGCCTCGGCGTTGACGTCCACCGGCGGGCTGAGCGTCTTGCCGAGATCGTCGGAGTGGCGCAGCCGCACATGGCCGTCCGCGGCATCCACCACCCACAGCCGGCCGTGCGCGTCGAACGCGGCGCTGGCGCCCAGCGCGGGTTCGCGGGGCATCTTCATGCCGGGCATGTCGTGGGCGAGGGCGGCGGACGAGAGCAGGCAGAGCAGGGTAAGGATCAGTTGGCGCATGGCATGGCTTGAAGGATGGGAGGAAAAAGGTCGCGGCGCATTGCTTGCCCTCTCCCCGGCCCTCTCCGCTGGCGGGAGAGGGAGAAAGCGCGGGGCTACAACTCCCAGTGCAACTCACCAAACCAGGTGCGGCCGGCGTAGGGATGGTAGACCCAGTAATGCTCGTTGCCGAGGTTGTCCACGCCCAGCGAGGCGGTCCATTGCGGCGCGAAGCGCCAGCGCAGTTTCGCGTCGGCCACGGTGAAGCTGCTCACGGCGCCATAGGTGTCCACGAAGTCGCTGTTGTCCAGCGTGCCGTATTGGCGGCCGGAGCGGCGCAGGCCCAGCGAGGCGTCCCAGCCCGGCGCGAAGCGCCAGTCGGCGAACAGGCTGGCGCGCAGGCGCGGGATGCGCGGGAAGGCCTTGCCGTCCGCTGCGGGAAACTGCCGGTCGCGCAGCGTGGTCGCCTGGTTCCAGGCGGCGCTCGCGGTGAGGTCCACCGGGAGGCCGCCGATGCTCTCCAGCGTCAGTTCACCCTCGACGCCGCGCGTGCGCACCCGGTCGATGTTCTGCACGTTGGTCACCGGCACCGGCAAGGTGATGTCGGTCTGCGAGTACAGCGTGTCGGCCACGCGGTCCTGGTACAACGACACGCGCCAGTGGCCGCGCGGCAGCGTGCGGATCAGGCTGAGGTCGGTGGACCAGTCGCGCTCCGGTCGCAGGTTCGGGTTGTTGTTGACGATCGCGTTGCCGGAAACCGAACCCTGGAAGAGTTCCTCGACGGTGGGGTAGCGCACGGCCTTGCCCCAGGACAGGCGCAGCTGCCAGTCGCTGGCGAGATCCCAGTTCAGCGCGGCCTTGGGCGAGGCGTCGCTGCGTCGGCGCGAGGGGTATCCCAGCGCGGCATGGGCGTTCGCCAGCAGGCCGTCCCAGGCCCGCCACTGCTCCCAGCGCGTGCCCAGGGTCAGCGCCCAGGCTTCGGCGAAGCTCCATACGTCCTGCAGGTAGAGCGCGCGGGTCTGCGTGCGGCCGGCGTAGGCGCTGAGCAGCGGGCCGTCGGCGGCGCCCAGCCAGTCGCTGGCGGCGTGCACGCGCGAAGTCAGCCGGTAGCGGTCGAGGTGGACGCCGGCGTACAGCATGTTGTCGTCGCCCAGCGGGCCGGAGCTGCGCAGGTCGAGCGTGCTCCAGCCGGAGCCGCTCATGTCGGCCACCGAACCGGGACCGCTCCGCGCGCTGCCGGCGGACGAGCCGGCCGCATCGTGTTCGAGCTGGTGCCGGTAGTCGTAGCGGCTGGCCACGGCGTCCCAGTGCCAGCCGTTGTCGAGATGGCCGTCGAGCTCGGCGCCGTAGAGCACGTGGGTCTGGCCGTAGGCGCTGGGAGCGAGGCCGCTGGCGGGCAGGGTCCAGACCCGGCCGACGGCGAGGATGGCGCCCGCGTACACCGGTTGCCCGGCGGCGTCGCGGATCAGGCTGCGGGTGGTGTCGAACGCGTGGTTGTGCCACCAGCCCAGCGAGAGCAGCGCGTTGACCGCGGGCGTGATGTCCACGCCGACCTGCAGCGCCGCCTGGGTCTGCCGGGTGTGCTCGATGCTGTTGGCGCCGTAGACCAGGCGCGGCGTGCCGCTTGGGTTGCGGTCCGGCGTGGCGCCGCTCACCGGCACGGCGGCGGCTGCGTTGCCGCCGGTCTTGGCGGTGGCGTACTGCATCGGCTGGCCGTGGTTGTCGAGCTGGTTGAGCGCGAGCAACCAGCGCCAGCGGCCCTGCCGGTCGCCCAGCTGGGCGGCGAGGCGGTGGCCGTCGTAATGCCCGCCGGCGCCGTAACGGTCGCCGTAGTCCTGGCTGAAGTACTGCGCGTCGGCGCTGGCGACCAGGCGATCGGGCAGGCGGGTGTGGATCAGCACCGTGGTGCCCATCGAATTGCCCGGATAAAGCGCCGAGTACGGGCCGTACAGCACGTCCACCGCGCCGATCTGCGCGGGCGCCACCATGCCCCAGCGCGGCGCGCCGTCCCAGCTGTTGCTCATCAGGTTGGAGAGCAGCAGGCCGTCGACGTAGAGCAGGCTGCGCGCGCTCTGCAGCGTGCCGCCGTTGCGGCCGCTGATGGTGGCGTTGGGGTCGCCGATGTAGCGCTGGCGCACCTGCAGGTTCGGCGCGTAACGCAGCGCGTCGGCGCTGTCCACCAGGTTCTGCTGCTGCAGGCGCTCGCGCGGGATGTGCACGGTCACGCTGGGCGTGTTCAGCACCGCGGTGTCGCTGGCGTGCACGTGCACCGGCGCCAGCGTGGTCGATTGCGGCGGTTCGGCGGCGAGCGCCGTGCCGACGGAAACGGCCAGCAGCAGCGCAATAGGGAAACGGACGTCCAAGCGAAAACCCTTGACCATGGTCCAAGGTTTCCAGCTTAGCCGTTTCCGGTGACCGCGCCAGACGGCGCGTTGTCGCAGATGACGTGGCTCAGTTGTCGCCGTCGGGCCGTTCGCGCACCGGGTGCTTGCCCAGCTTGCGCTGCAGGGTGCGCCGGTGCATGCCGAGCCGGCGCGCGGTCTCGGAGATGTTGCCGTTGCACTCGGTGAGCACGCGCTGGATGTGCTCCCACTCCAGCCGGCGCAGCGCCAGCGGCGCCTCGGGGGCGTCGGGCAGATCCTCGTCGTCGCCTTCCGTGCCGCCGTCGCCGTCGAGCAGGACGCGCACCACCGCGTCGGCGTCCACCGGCTTGGCCAGGTAGTCGTGCGCGCCACGCTTGATCGCTTCCACCGCGGTGGCGATCGAGGCATAGCCGGTGAGCAGCAGGATGCGCATGTCCGGCACCAGCGTGTGCAGCTCGGGGATCAGCCGCAGGCCGTTTTCCTCGCCGAGCTTCAGGTCGAGCACGCAGTAGCGCGGCTGATGGCGGCGCGCCAGCATGCGCGCATCGCCGAGGTTGGTGGCCGAGATCACCTCGAAACCGCGCGAGGTGAGTGCGCGGCTCAGCACGCGCACGAAGGTGGCGTCGTCGTCCACCAGCAGCAAGGGGCGTGCGGAGGTGGGGTAGGCAGGCTCGTTCATGAGGGAATCCGGGTGGGGCGGCTGCGCCCATTCTTGCCGCATGCGACGCAAGTTGCACGCGCGCGGTGCGTGATCCTCAGCGCCCCGAAATCACCGCCAGCGGCAGGCGCAGGCAGACCACGGCGCCGTCGTCGGTGTTGCGCGCCTCCAGCTCGCCATTGAGGCGTTCGGCGGTGGCCACGGCGAGGGTGAGGCCGATGCCCAGGCCGCTCTGCTTCTGCGACTGGCCCAGTCGCGCGTTGCCCTCGGTGCTGGCGAAGCCGGGGCCGCGGTCGATCACCAGGAACTGCAGCCACTCGCCTTCGCGCGCCACCTGCAGCAGCACCTCGCGCGAGTCGCGCAGGGCGGAGGCGTCGGCGGCGTTGTTCAGCAGGTTCAGCAGCGCGTGGCGCAGGCCGGGCGGCACGCGCAGCGGCAGGCGTGCGGTGTCCTCGTCCAGTTGCTGCTCCAGCTCGGCCTCGGGGCGCAGCAGCTGGAAGCGCTCGGTGCAGCTGTGCAGGAACTGCGCCACGTCCATCCGCTCGGACTCCTGCGAGAGTTGGGCCTGGCCGAATGCCACCATCTCGCGCAGGATGTCGCGGCAGCGATCCACCTGGCCTTCGAGCAGGCTGAGATCCTCGGCCAGTTCGGCGTCAGCGGCGTGTTCGCGGCGCAGCTCGGGCAGCAGGGTGCGCATGGTCGACAGCGGCGTGTTGAGCTCGTGCGCCGCGCCCGCGGCCTGGGTGGCGATGGCGAGGATGCCCTCGTCGCGCAGCGCGCGCTCGTGCACGCGTTGCATCGCCAGCTGCTGCATGCGCAGCGCGCGTGCCAACCGGTTGGTGAAGAAGCCCAGCAGCAGCGCCATGATGACGAAGTTCACGCCCATGCCGATCACGTGCAGCGAGAAACCCTGGTCGTGCACGCCGTCGAGCACCGGCAGCGGCACGTACCAGCGCAGCAGCAGCAGGTAGGCGGCGCCGGCGAGGGTGGCCACCGCGAGGATGGCGCGGATCGACAGCGTCGCCGCGGACAGCGCGATCGGCACCAACAGCAAGGTGACGAAGGGATTGCTGGCGCCGCCGGTGAAGTACAGCAGCACGCCCAGCACCAGGGTATCGACGCCGATGTGGGCGATCGTCTCGCCTTCGCCGATCGGCCATGGGCGGCCCAGCCGCCACGCCGCCAGTACCGAGAACACCGCGAGCAGGCCGATGCAGGCCAGCAGCGGCAGCAGCGGTATCGCCAGGCGCAGCCAGAGCGCGCAGACCAGCACCGCCACGCTCTGCCCGCCGATCGCGCACAGACGCAGCCAAGCCAGCGCGCGCGCCAGCGCGAACGGGCCGATGCGGTTCTTGATCGGGCGATGCGACATGCGGTCCCTCCCGTTGCCACGGACCCGCCGCCGTGCGGCGACGGGCCCGCCGGATCAGGGCGTGTCGAACTCCTCGCTGCGCACGGCGGGCAGCGGTTCGCGGGCCGCCGCCACGTCGGCATGGCTGGCGGAGAGCTTTTTCATCAGCGGCAGCATGGCCAGCGCGATCGCGGTGCAGACGACGCCGGCGAAACCGAGCTTGTCGAACAGGTCGATGTAGATCGGCAGCGATACCACCGGGTCGACCACGTCCTTCGGCACGTGCGCGAAGTTCGCCACCACACTGCCCAGGTACTGCGAGATGCCCGAGGCCACGTAGTACGCGCCCATCATGAAGCCGCCCATGCGCGCGGGCACGTAGCGGGCGATCATCGCCAGACCCAGGCCAGACACCAGCAGCTCGCCCAGCGAATAGAAGCCGTAGCCCCACACCATGGTCCACGAAGACACCTGGCCGGCCACCGCGAAGCGCGCGCCCAGGCCGTACATGAAGTAGCCGACCGCCACCGCAGCAAAGCCCCAGGCGAATTTCGCGGCGATCGAGGGATCCTTGCCCAGCCGGCCCAGCGTGTTGTACGCGAACACCAGCACCGGGCTCAGCACCACGATCCAGATCGCGTTGAGGTTCTGGAACTGCTCGGGGATCCAGTTGAACAGGTGCAAGCCGAACAGACTGAATGACAGGTCCACGTTCTTCTGCGCGAACAGGTTCAGCGAGGTGGACATCTGCTGGTAGAAGATGAAGAAGAAGATCGTCTGTACCACCAGCACCAGTGCGGCGATCAGGCCGGCGCGTTCGTCGCGGTGACTCCTGGAGATCAGGTAGCCGAAGATGAAGAGCAGCACGACGCCGGCCGCGTACACGCAGATGCGCGCCACCAGTTCGTTGTGCAGGATGAAGGCTGACACGAACACCATGACCACCGCGCCAGCGAGCACGCCGGCGAGGCGCTTCAGCTTCATCGGCTCGTGGTCGGCGGGTGAGCCGATGTGCTTCAGCGCGCGGCTCATCAGCGCGTAGTTCGCCAGGCCCAGCAGCAGGCCGATCGCGCACACGCCGAACGCGGTGTGCCAGCCCCAGTCGTCGCCGTAATGTTCACCCACGTAGTCGCGGATCCACGGCGTCAGCGTCATCGAGATCATCGAGCCGATGTTCACCGCCATGTAGTAGATGGTGAACGCGCTGTCGATCTTGGTGTCGTCGCCCTCATAGATCTTGCGCACCAGGTTGCCGGCGTTCGGCTTGAACATGCCGTTGCCGACGATGATCACGCCCAGCGCCAGGTACAGGAAGTTCGCGTTGTCGGTGGGAATCCACAGCAGCGCATAGCCCAGCATCAGCACGATTGCGCCGATGCGCATGGTGCGGCGGGTGCCGATCAGCTTGTCGCCCACCCAGCCGCCGATCGCCGGCGTCACGTAGATCAGCGCGGCGGCCGCGCCCCACACCAGGTTCGCCTTGATGTCGACGAAGCCCAGCTTCTTCATCATGTAGGTGACCATCAGCACCTGCATGCCGTAGAAGCCGAAGCGCTCCCACATCTCGATCAGGAAGACGGTACTGAACGACCGTGTTTGCGAAACGGGTGGATTCTGGATTGCCATGCATCGATTCCGTGCTGAGGAGTACAACGGCCGCGCAAGCGCGACCGGCGAGTCGCGGCGCTGAACCGCGCCACAACCGACGAAGCGTAACCCATCCGTCATGCCCGCTTCGCTGCAGCGCAATATCCGGCGTGGAGGCACGAAAGCGCGGGGCCTGCCTGTGGCATCATCGGCGTTTGGCCTCGCGCGGCGGGGCATCACTCGTCGGAGACCCGCTCCCCATGCCAGGCCACGGATTCCGCGGCAACCCGCGCCAGCTCTGGAACGCCTTCCGCTGGTCGATGCTGGGCCTGCGCGCGGGCTGGCGCCACGAGGCCTCGTTCCGGCTGGAGGCGATGCTGGCGGTGGTGCTGATTCCGCTGGGCCTGTGGCTGGGGCAGGGCGCGCTGGAGAAGCTCGCACTGGTGGCGCCGGCCTTCCTGGTGTTGTCGGCCGAGCTGCTCAACTCCGCGATCGAGGCGGTGGTCGACAAGGTCAGCCCCGAGTTCCACGAACTGGCCGGCCGCGCCAAGGACATGGGCTCGGCCGCGGTGTTCCTGCTGCTGGTGCTGATGGTGCTGAGCTGGGTGCTGGTGCTGGGCGCAAACTGGTTCTGATTGCACCGTACGCGGCGGGATGCTGCAATGGCGACCTCACCGGAACGGAGCCCCGCCATGAAACTGCTGCGCAATCTCGTGCTGTTGCTGCTCGCCGTCAGCCTCACCGGTTGCGGCTACAACGCCATGCAGAGGCAGGACGAGGCGGTCAAGGCCGCGTGGTCGGAAGTGCTCAACCAGTACCAGCGCCGCGCGGATCTGGTGCCGAACCTGGTCGCCACGGTCAAGGGCTACGCCCAGCACGAGGAGAAGGTGTTCACCGAGGTGGCCGACGCGCGCGCCAAGGTGGGCAGCATCCAGGTGACGCCGGAGCTGGCGAACGATTCTGCCGCGCTGGCGAAGTTCCAGGCGGCGCAGGGCCAGCTCGGCAACGCGCTGTCGCGGTTGATGGCGGTCAGCGAGAACTATCCCAACCTCAAGGCCGATGGCCTGTTCCAGAACCTGCAGGCGCAGCTGGAAGGCACCGAGAACCGCATCACCGTGGCGCGCCAGCGCTACGTGCAGGCGGTGCAGCAGTACAACGGGCTGATCCGCACCTTCCCCAACAACCTTACTGCGAAGATGTTCGGCTACACCGTGAAGCCGAACTTCAGCGTGCAGAACGAGCAGGCGATTTCCACCGCACCCAAGGTCGACTTCGGCGGCGCCGCGCCGGCGCCCGCCGCCTCGGCGCATTGAGATGACGCCGCGCCGCCCGCGGACGCTGTGGGCGCTGCTGCTGGCGGTGGCGTTGCTGCTGCCGGCCCTGCTGCACGCCGATGCCGCCGTGCCGAAGCTGACGCGGCACGTCACCGACCTCACCGGCACGCTCAGCGCGCAGCAGGTCGACCAGCTCGACGCCAAGCTGGTGGCGCTGGAAAAGGCCAAGGGCGCGCAGCTCGTCGTGCTGATGGTGGGCAGCACGAAGCCGCAGGACATCGACAGCTATTCGCTGGACGTGTCGATGGCGAACAAGGTGGGCCGCAAGGGCATCGACGACGGCGTGCTGCTGCTGATCGCCAAGGACGACCGCCAGGTGCGCATCGAGGTGGGCGCGGGGCTGGAAGGGGCGATCCCCGACGCCGCCGCGGCGCGCATCATCCGCGAATACCTCGCGCCGAAGTTCCGCACCGGCGACTACGATGGCGGCATCAGCGACGCGGTGGGCGCGCTCACCCTGCTGATCGACGGCGAGCCGTTGCCGGCCCCGGTGCAGGGTGTGCCGCACGAACGGCGCGGGCTGGATATCAACAGCCTGCTGGGGATCGGTTTCTTCGCGTGGATCTTCCTGCGCGGCGTGCTGGGTCGTTCGCATGCGCTGGTGCGCGCGCCGCTCGGCGGGCTCGTCATCGGCGGCCTGTTCTGGCTGATGGCTTCCGTGGGCATGGGCATTTTCGGTGGCATCGTGGGTGGCCTGCTGATGCTGCTGCCTGCCGGCGCCGGCCGCTCGATCGGTGGCGGCGGCTGGGGTGGCTTCGGCGGTTGGGGTGGTGGCGGCTTCGGTGGCGGCGGTGGCTTCGGCGGCGGTGGCGGTTTCAGCGGAGGCGGCGGCAGCTTCAACGGCGGCGGCGCCTCGGGGAGCTGGTGAGATGGCCCGCCTGCAACGCCTGCTGATGAATCTCGGCGAAGGCTGGTTCCAGCTGCATCGCCGCTTTCCTGCCGACTTGCTGGACGAGATCGCCACAGCGGTGGCCGAAGGGGAGCGCACGCACCGGGGCGAAGTGCGCCTCGCCGTGGAATCGAGGCTGTCGCCGTTGGCGGTGCTCGCCGGACTCGACGCGCCCAAACGCGCCCGCCAGCTGTTCGGCCAACTCGGCATCTGGGATACCGAGCACAGCAACGGCGTGCTGCTCTACGTGCTGCTCGCCGAGCACCGCATCGAAGTCGTCGCCGACCGCGGCATCGCCCGCCATGTGGCGCCCGACGAGTGGGCGGAAGTCTGCACCCACATGCGCGACGCCTATGCGCGCGGCCAGTGGCGCGAAGGCAGTTTGGAGGGCATCGCCGACGTGCATGCGCTGCTGCAGCGGCATTTTCCCAGTGACGGCAAGGCGCGGCCTGATGAGCTGCCGGATCGGCCGGTGTTGTTGTAACGGACAGTGGATCGCCGGTCCGACACCGGCAGCAGGTACCGACAAAAAAACCGCCGGCTTGCGCCGGCGGTTCTCTTGTTGGCGACTTCCGGCGATGCTTGCATCGCCGGAAGCTGCGCGGCTTCCCTTACAGCGAGAAGTCGTAGCGTGCCGACAGGCGCACCGAACGCGGTGCGGTGAAGCCCAGTTCCTGGCCGTAGAACTGACTGCGGGTGACGGTGTCTGTCGCGTACTGCGGGTTGTACGCCTGCGGTACCTGCTGGTTGAACACGTTCAGCACGTCCGCCTGCAGGGTCAACTGCTTGTTCGCCCACTCCGGGGTATAGGCCACGTTGAGGTTGACCGTGTACACCCACGGCGTGCTGCCCTTGGAGCCGCGCGGCGAGAGGCCGTAGTCCGGCGACGGTGGCTGATAGGCAAGGTTGGGTTGGCCGTTGGGCAGGGTCGGCGAAAGCGTGATCGTGCCCGGCGTCCCGCAGTAGTGGTAGTACGCACCGGTGTACAAGCCCGCGTCCGGCGTCGGATAGAAGCTGGTGCAGGTCTTCGGGCGACCGGAAGTGATGTAAGCACTGGCGCCCACGCGCCATTCCGGGGTGATCTGGTAGTAGCCGAACGCCTTGATCTGGTGCGTGCGGTCGTTCGGCAGGCGGCCGTTCGAACCCACCATCAACTGCGGCAAGTCCCAATCCTGGGTCTGCGAGACGTCGGCCTGACCGCCCGAACCGGTATCCAGATCCGAAGCCAGCTGGCCCTCGGTGTCGCCGTAGCTGCGCGAGAACGTGTACATCAGCTTGCCGTACCAGTTGTCGTTCTTGTACGTAGTAAACAGATCCAGTGCGTAGTACTGACGCTTCAGCTTGGGCATGCCGAGTTGGGCGTTGCTGTAGGTCACTTCCTTGAAGCTGCCATCGGCCTGCTCTTCCAGGAACGTGTTGGCTACGCCCGGGTTGAACAGGAAGCACGCGCCGCCCAGGGCCTGGGTGCAGGTGTCGTCGATCGCGCTGCGCAGGTTGCGGTAGGTCAGCTTGGCGCCCCAGTTGAGGGTTGGGGTGAGCTGCTGCTCCATGCCCAGGATGTACTCATCCTGGAAGTGCGACTTCATCCCCTTCGCCGCCACCGTGCGCGGATCGGGCGCCGTGCCGCACTCGAGGTTGGAGGACACCGCGTTGCCCGGGCCCGGGCAAACGTGGCCCTTCGACTTGTCGACGGCGATTGGCGTCAGGCCCGTCGGCGCACCGGTACGCGGATCGGTGCCGGTGTAGGTGAAGTATTCCTGCGTGTACAGCGAGGCGGCCGCACCACGCACGGCCACGTTGTTCGGCGGCGCGAGGTGGTAGCGGCCGGCGTTGGCGAACACCTTCAGCGAGGAGTCGCCGAACACGTCCCACGAGAAGCCCAGGCGCGGGGCGAGCTGGTTGCGCTGCGAGACGAACGGGACGCCGTCACCGGTGTAGTTGGTGAACTGCTCGTTGCGCAGGCCCAGCACCAGCAGCATATTGTCGTTGAGCTGCCAGCGGTCCTCGATGAACTGCGAGGACTGGTCCACCTTCACGTCGGCGAAGTGGGTGTAGTACTGCCGGCGGGTGAAGTAACCCTTGTTCGGGGTCGGGCCGGGTACGCCCAGGCCCGAGTTGCCGCCCGTCGCCGGCGCACCCACGCCGAGGCCGGCGTTGATCGGGTTGTTCTTGTTGGCGGTCTGCTGGAACACCCAGACGTAGCCGCCGGCGTACTCGTCGCCGGTGATCGAGTGCGCCTGCTGGTAGTCGGCACCCACGTGCAGGGAGTGGTCGGAGATGCGGTATTCCACGTCCAGGCGCCAGCCATGGGTTTCGTCCTTGGCGCCGAGCGGCAGCACGGTGGTGGCGAACTGGCAGGCCGGGTAGTAGGTGATGCCCGGCATCTGGTTGATGGCGGTCGTGTTGCCCGAAATGCGCGGGCAGGTCGGGTCGTAATGCCACGGCGTGTTGACGTGCTGGATCGTCTGTTCGCCGTACAGCGCACTCACCGTCAGGCTGTCGGTGATGTAGCCGGTGTACTTGCCGATATACAGCTCGCCGCCGTCCTTGGTGTACAGGCCGCCGGCCTGCACGTCGTCATGCGTGTAACCGTTGTAGTTGAAGCGCGACAGGTCGCTGAAGTACTGGGTCTTGTCGGAGACGCCGGTCAGCTCGAGGATGTTGCTGTCGTTGATGTTCCAGTCGATCTTTGCGTTCCAGCGCGGCATCTTGTAGCTGTACTCGTTCCAGCCGTTGGCGATGGTCGGCGTGCTGATCGCGTTGCTGACGCTGGTGCCGTTCCGCTTGGTGATCTCGCCGGTGGCGTAGACGAACAGGCGGTCCTTGATCAGCGGGCCGCTGACGTAGGCACCGTAGTCGACCACCGAGTACTGGTTCTTGTTGCGGTAGGCGTACAGCGTACCGTCGGTGGCCGGGTAGGCACCGGTGTTCGGGTAGCGCTGGTTGATCGGGTTGGCGCGCAGGCGCTCGGGCGACCAGTAGGTGAACACGCCGGCCTTCCACTCGTTGGTGCCGCGCTTGGTGATGATGTTGATCACGCCGCCGGTGGAGCGGCCGAACTCGGCACCGTAGCCGCCGGTGAGCACCTGCTCCTGTTCAATCGCATCGAACGGCAGCGTGCTGAAGCCCAGCGCGGTGAGCGGGTTGGTCACCGCGTAGCCGTTGATGTAGTACGCGTTTTCGGACGCCGCCGAACCGCCGAAACTGGGTGCGGCAGTGTAGGACGAGTTGTTGATCACGCTGGGCGCGAGCAGCGCCACGGAGGACAGGTCGCGGCCCATTGGCAGCTTCGCGAGTTCGTTGGCGGTGAACACCGTCTTGGTATCCACCGACGAGACGTCGATCGAGGGCAGCGCCGAGGCCACCACCGACACGCCTTCCAGATTCTTGGCGCCTGCGGCCGAACCGAACGACACTTCCACGCCGCCGGCGATGTTCACCAGCACGTTTTCGCGGGTGCTGACGGCTTGGCCGTTGTCCTGCAGCGTCACGGTGTAGGTGCCGATCGGCAGCGAGGTGATGCGGTAGCGGCCGGCGCTGTCGACCGGGATCGAGCGCTCGAAACCGGTGTTCACGTTGCGGATGCTCACCGTGCCGCCGTGCTGGCCGGTGACTTGGCCGAAGATCGAGCCCGACGCCTGCTGCGCGATCGCGCCGGTGCCGACCAGACCGAGACCCAAGCCCAGGCTCAGCGCCAGGGTCGTGCGACGCAGCTGGCGCGTCGAGAAGATAGTGCAGTTACTCATTTAATGCGTACTCCCCAAGTGGTTCCGGCAAGGCCGGAGGACTTCCCCAATGCTGAAAACGACGCAGGTTCATGCGCCTGCTGCACGCCTGACGCTGCGCTAACCCAGACCGGCTGCGGGGAGCAGGCCAATCGGGTACGGGCGAAAATCGTCGATCTAAGCCGCACGTTTTTGCGCCAGCGTTGGAACATAACTTGCCCGTAACAAACATTCAACAATATCTTGCGATGCGCTGGCGTATGTATTTGCGCTTCGTGTCCGGGTAGAGCCACCGTCATGGCCAACTCCTGGCGCAGCGGCATTCGCCGCGTGAGTTGCGGGGTGTGCGGTCTGGAGAGAGGCGGTGGCTCACCGCATCGTGTGAGCGCGCTGGATCGGACGGACCGATGGCATTTGATCCGCGGCATGGCGCGCTGCTGCGAACCTCGAACAGCTGCCACCGTCGACTATCGCGGGGAGATTGCATCGGGCCGTGGTTTGCGCCTCCCCGAACTTTTCGCTCATGCGCGGCAGCGGTGCGAAATTTCGCGAGGCGCACGAGGCGCGCAGTGAACGGTGGGTGGGGCGTTCTGCGGCCCGGGCAGGCGGTGCCGGACGGCCGCCCGGCGGCGCGGCTCGGCGCCATCCGGCCGCGCGAAACGAGGAAGGCACCGAAGCGCCTTCCTGTCGCGGATCAGGTCGGGTGCGGGATCAGGGCGGGGTGGCGCCCTTGCCGATGTACTTGGCCAGGAAATCCTGCATGCGGTTCAGGCGTTCCACGTTGTTGGCCTCGGTGTAGAAGCCGTGGCCCTCGTTGGGTTTGGCCATCCATTCGTAGGGCTTGTGCGCGGCATCCAGTGCGGCGCGCATTGCCTTGGCCTGGGCGAACGGAGCACGCTGGTCGGCCTCGCCGTGGATCAGCAGCACCGGCACGTCGATCTGCGCCGCGAGCTGGTCGGGCGAGTTGGCGGCCAGCGCGGCGTCGTCCTTGCCGATCACGTTGGCGAGGTAGTTCCGGCCGGAAGCGCGCGTGCGAACGTCGCCCTTCTTGTACATCATCGCCAGGTCGTAGATGCCGGCATAGCCGATTGCGCACTTGAACAGCTTCGGAGCGCGGATCACCGACATCAGCGCCGAGTAGCCGCCGAAGCTGCCGCCGTACACGCAGACGCGGTCCGGATCGGCGTACTGCTGTTGCTCGGCCCATTTCACGCCGTCGATCAGGTCCTGCTGGATGCGCGTGCCCCACTTGAGATAGCCGGCCTCCTGGAAGTTCGTCCCGCGGCCGCCGGAACCGCGGTAGTTCACCTGCAGCACCAGGTAGCCACGGCTGGCGAGGAATTGCGCATCCCAGTCGAAGAACCAGTCGTCGCTCACGCCGTGCGGACCGCCATGCGGCAGCAGCACCATCGGCAACTTCTCCATCGGCACACCGTTCGGCACGGTGAGGATGGCTTCCAGCTCCATGCCGTCGCTGGCCTTGAAGCGCATCGGTACGCGCTCGGCCATCTTTGCCGGGTCGATCCATGGCGCCGCCGTGAACAGCTTGACCACCTTGTAGTGCTCGGTGTCGATCAGGTAATACGTACCCGGATCGCGGTCGCTGCTCACGGAGAACAGCAACTCGCGGCCGTCCTCGCTGAAGTTGATGAAGTCGACGAACTCGCCGGGGAATTTCTGGCTGATCGCCATGTACAGCTTCGCCGCCGGCAGGGACGGATCGACGTAGATCGGGCGTGGCGTGCCGGTCGTGGTGATGACCGCGAACGGCTGCAGCGGCGGAGCGGTCCACTGCGCATTGCCGACGCTGCCGAAGTCGTCCTTCGCCAGCAGCTTGCGGTCGGCGCCATCCAGGCGCTGCTCGACCAGTTCGGTGGGGCCGCCGCTGGCGCTGTACTTCGCGTAGATATGCTGGCCGTCCGGCGCCGTGGCGAACGGGGCGAAGAGCTTGCCGGTTTGCGCCTTGCCCAGTTGGGCCCAGCGGTCGCCGAGGCGCTGGTAGGCCACGTACTCGAAATCGGTATTCGTGCCGTAGGCGAACTCCACCTTGCCATCGGGCCCCACCATGAAGCTGAGTCCGCCCACGCCGATGTCGCCGATCAGGTGGCGCACGTTCTTCATGGCGTCCACGTCGAACAGCCGGCTGTGGTTCTCGTCGTTCCAGAGCTGGGCGCCGAGGTAGAAATGGCCGTTGGCCTTCGCCGGCAACCCGTCGATCGAGCCCCAGCCGTCATCGGCCTGGCGGGTGTCGCCGCGAGTGCCGTAACCGGACTGGTAGCCGAACAGGTAGTCCTGGTGGCTGCCGTCCACATTGGTGGCGAGGATCTCGCCGGTGCCCACGGGCCGATCGATGGAGCCGAGCATCTTGCCCTTCTCCACGACCAGCCGGGTCGGGCTGACCCATTGCACGTCGACCGGCATTTCGAACTTCGGCATGCGCAACATGCTGACCGGCTTGCTCATGTCGGCGACGTCGTAGATCACCAGCGCGTGGTTGCCGCCGTCGTCCATGCGCACCGCGATGTGGTGGCCGTCGGGCGACAGCCGTGGCATCGACATGCTGGCGTGGCGGGCGAAACTTTCCACCGGAATCAGGTCGGCTGCCGCCGTGACGGCAGGCAACCCCAGGCACGCCGCGACCAGCGCGGCACACAACTTGCGCAAAGACATCATCCTTGCTCTCCCCTGTTGGCGTGGTCCGGTCGTGGCGGATGCTCCCCTGCACCTTGGCTGACCGGATTTCCGGCAGTCTAGCCGCCGTGCCGCGCCTTGTCCCGGTACACTGAGGGCCTTGCCTGCCTGATCCCCGACCGCATGACGCAGCCCCTCGTCGTCGACATCAATCCGATCGCCTTCCACCTCGGCCCGGTGCAGGTGCACTGGTACGGGTTGATGTACCTGGTGGGCTTCTTCAGCGCCGCGTTGCTGGGCGAGTACCGGCGGCGCAAGGGCCGCCTGCCGGTGACGCGCGACGCGCTGGGCGACCTGTTCTTCTACGGCATGATGGGCGTGATCGCGGGCGGCCGGATCGGCTACATGCTGTTCTATTACGCCGGCGGCCTGCGCTGGATCTGGACCGATCCGCTGGCGCTGTTCAAGGTGTGGGACGGCGGCATGAGTTTCCACGGCGGCCTGCTCGGCGTGCTGGTGGCGGGGCTGTGGTGGTCGCGCAAGCAGCAGCTGCATTTCTTCGACACGGTGGATTTCGTGGCGCCGCTGGTGCCGATCGGCCTGGGCCTGGGGCGGCTGGGCAACTTCATCAACGGCGAGCTGTGGGGCAAGCCCACCGACCTGCCGTGGGGCATGATCTTCCCGCACGCGCATGGTGAGGACGTGGCCTACGTGGCGGCGCATCCGGCCTGGCAGGCGCAGCTGGCGCAATTCGGCGGCCTGGTGCGCCAGCCTTCGCAGCTGTACGAGATGGCGCTGGAAGGCGTGGTGATGTTCGCCGTGCTGTGGCTGGTGTCGATGAAGCCGCGGCCGCGCTATCTCATCTCCGGCCTGTTCGCGCTGATGTACGGCGGCTTCCGCTTCGCGGTGGAGTTCGTGCGCCTGCCCGACATCCAGCTCGGCTATCTCGCGTTCGGCTGGGTGACGATGGGGCAGATCCTGTCGCTGCCGCTGATCGCCGTGGGGCTGTGGCTGCTGTGGCTGTCGCGCCGTGCGCCCACCTTGCGCCTGTACGAAGTGGCGATGCCGGTGAAGGACGGGAAATGAAGGCTTATCTCGACCTGTTGCGCCACGTGCTGGAGCACGGCACGGAGAAGGCCGACCGCACCGGCACCGGCACGAAGAGCGTGTTCGGCTGGCAGATGCGCTTCGACCTGGCCGAAGGCTTCCCGCTGGTCACCACCAAGAAGTTGCACACCAAGTCCATCGTCCACGAGCTGATTTGGTTCCTGCGGGGCGATACCAACATCGCCTACCTCAAGGAACACGGCGTCAGCATCTGGGACGAGTGGGCCGACGAACGCGGCGAGCTCGGCCCGGTCTACGGCAAGCAGTGGCGCGCGTGGCCCACCGCCGATGGCGCCGCGGTGGACCAGATCCGCTGGGTGGTGGACGAGATCCGTCGCAATCCCGATTCGCGCCGCCTGATCGTCAGCGCCTGGAACGTGGGCGAGCTGCCGAAGATGGCGCTGATGCCCTGCCACACGCTGTTCCAGTTCTACGTCGCTGACGGCAAGCTGAGCTGCCAGCTCTACCAGCGCTCCGGCGACATCTTCCTCGGCGTGCCGTTCAACATCGCCAGTTACGCGCTGCTCACCCACATGGTGGCCCAGGTGTGCGGGCTGGGCGTGGGCGATTTCGTGCACACGTTGGGCGACGCGCACCTGTACAACAACCACGTGGAGCAGGCGCGGCTGCAGCTGTCGCGCGAGCCGTGCCCCTTGCCGAAGCTGGCGCTGAATCCCGAGGTGCGCGCGCTGGAGGATTTCCGCTACGAGGACATCGCCATCGAGGGCTATGCGCCGCACCCGGCGATCAAGGCGCCGGTGGCGGTATAGCGGGCTGTCTTCGACAGCCCGCTATACCGCGATCCTCGGAGGGATCGCGCGTCACGCGATCGCAGAGCGATCGTGTGACGGAGCCAGGCCCGGCGATGCCGGGCCTGGCGAGCCTGGAAAGGGCAGGACAGCCCTTTCCAGACATCCGGTAAAGGCTCTCGACAGGCTCCCGCCATCGTCTCCAATCGCTACAATCGGCGTGTGGCAAGACACCCGCGTCACCCCTTCGACTTCCGTATTTTGCAAGGAACCCAGATGGCCATTTCGCTGATCGCCGCCCTCGACGAGAACTTCGCCATCGGCCGCAAGGGACATCTGCCCTGGCATCTGCCGGACGACTTGCGCTGGTTCAAGCAACTCACCGTGGGCAAGCACGTGCTGATGGGCTACAACACTGCGGTGTCGATCGGCAAAGCCTTGCCGGAGCGCACCAATCTCGTGTTGTCGCGCCGGCACGAGGCGCCGTTCCCCGGCCAGGTCACCGTGCGCTCGATCGACGAGGCGCAGGCGCGCTGCGACCACACCGGCCTGATGGTGATCGGCGGCGGCCAGGTGTTCCGCGAGGCGCTGCCGATGGCGCGCCGGCTGTACCTGACCTGGGTCAGCGCGGCGGTGGACGGTGCGGACACCTTCTTCCCCGGCGTGCACTTCACCGACTGGACCGAGGTCTCGCGCGTGCACCACAAGAAGGACGCCGAGCACGCCTACGATTTCGACATGGTCGAGTACGTGCGCGGCAGCTGAGTCCGTCCGTGGATCAGGCGCCGCTGCATGTGCTGGCCGGCGCGCTGTGCGATCGCGAGGGTCGCGTGTTGCTGGCCGAGCGCCCCGCCGGCAAGCATCTGGCGGGCCTGTGGGAATTCCCCGGCGGCAAGCGCGAGCCCGGCGAGGCGCCGCTGGTGGCGCTGGCGCGCGAGCTGGACGAGGAACTGGGCATCGCGCTGGTCGAGGCCGCGCCGCTGATCCGCGTGCCTTGGCGCTATCACGAGCGCGCGCTGCTGCTGGACGCTTGGTGCGTGACGCAGTGGCGCGGCGAGCCGCGTTCGCTGGAAGGGCAGGGCCTGTGCTGGTGTTTGCCGATGCAGGCGGATCCGGCCACGCTGGCGCCGGCCGATCGAGCGATCCTGCAGGCATTGCGCCTACCGCCGCATTACCTCATCACGCCGGCGGAAGTGCTGCCGGCTGAACGTGACTTCTGGTTCGAGCGGATCGGACATGCCATCGAAGCGGGCGAGCGCCTGCTGCAGTTGCGCCTGCCGCTGTGGCCTCGCGAAAGCGTGCGAGAGTTCGCCGCATCATTGCTGCCGCTGGCGCGCGCGCATGGCGCACAACTGCTGCTCAATGCGGATATCGAGGGCGCGCGGGTGCTGGGCATCGGCGTGCACCTGACCGGCGCGCAGCTGGCCGCGCTCGGTGAACGTCCGCTGCCGTTGCAGCAGATCGTCGGCGCCAGCTGCCACGATGCCGCGCAGTTGGCGCAGGCACTGCGGCTGGACGTGGATTTCGCCACGCTGTCGCCGGTGGCGGCCACCGCCAGCCACCCGCAGGCGCAGCCGTTGGGCTGGTCGAATTTCCATGTCATGACCGAGGCGGCCGCGATGCCGGTGTATGCACTGGGCGGCATGGTGCCGGCGCAGTTGGCGCAAGCGCAGTTGGCTGGCGCGCAAGGCGTGGCCGGTATACGCGGTTTCTGGTCTGCGTCGTAGGAGCGGCTTCAGCCGCGATCGTTTGATCTGCGCGGTGCGGTGGTCGCGGCTGAAGCCGCTCCTACGCGTTGCTTTCCGACAGCGATTTGAGCAACTGGAACAGCTCGCGGAACGCGCGCGGTGGTTTGTTCGGCGTGGCCTGCTCGACGCGCGCCTGGCGGATCAGCGCGCGCAGGTGCTGGCGGTCGACGCCAGGATGCTGCTCGATCAGCGCGGAAATCGCCTCGTCGCCGTCCTCGCCCAGCAGGCGTTCACGCAGCGCTTCCAGCCGGTGCATCGCGGCGGTTTCCTGGCGCTGTTTCTCGCGGTTCTCGCCCAATTCCGCGCGCACCGCGGCGAAGGCTTCGTCGTCGTGGCGGCGCATCACCTTGGCGAGGAAGGCGAGCTGGCGCTTGTGGGCGATGTGCGCGGTGATCTTGCGGGTGATCTCGACCTCGCGGCGCACGTCGTCGGGCAGTTCGAGTTTGGCCAGCCGGCTCGGCGGCAGTTCCACCAACTGGCTGGCGAGCGCGAGCACGGCCAGCGCGTCGCGGCGCTGCTGGGTACGGCTGGGGCCGTAGTCGGCGTCATCGAGTTCGGTCTGGTTGCGGCTGCGGCTCGGGCTCACGGTTTCGGTTCCGGAAGAAAAGGTTGCGTCAGGCAGGCGTGTCACCGTCGACGGGAGCGGCTTGTTCGAGCGCAAAGCGCGCGATCGGTTCGCCATCCAGTTCGATGGTTTCGGCGAACATCGCCGCCGGGCGCACCCACAGGCCGTGTTCGCCGTACAGCGCCTGGTACACCACCAGCTCTTCCAGCGTTTCGCTGTGGCGGGCGGTGCCCAGCACGCGGTAGCGCTGGCCCTTGTAGTGGCGGTAGACACCGGGGGCGGTCGCCATGCGCGTACTCCGCGATGCGTTGCAGTTGGCCGCGGCGCCCCCATCTGGGCAGACGGCACGGCGCGGATCGTGCATTCTACCCGTTTGATCTTCCAGAGACTTCATTCGTGAGCGAAACGGCCCTCAGCACCGACCACAGCCAACAGGACCTCGACCGCCTGGCCCAGCTCGCGGAGGACGTGATCCGCCGCGCCCGTGCCGCCGGCGCGAGCCAGGCCGAAGTGGCCGCCAGCATCGACACCGGGCTCAGCGTGAACGTGCGCCTGGGCGAGGTGGAGACGGTGGAGCACACTCGCGACCGCGGCTTCGGGCTCACCGTGTACTTCGGCCAGCGCAAGGGCTCGGCCAGCACCGCCGACCTGCATCCCGATTCGATCCAGGCCACGCTGGACCAGGCCTGCGCCATCGCGAAGTTCACCGAGGAAGACCCCGCCGCCGGCCTGGCCGACGCCGCGCGCATGGCGACGGATTTCCCCGACCTCGACCTGTGGCATCCCTGGGCCGTCGATACCGCGGACGCCATCGCGCTGGGCCAGCGCATCGAGGCCGCCGGCCGCGCGCACGAGGGCATCAGCAATTCCGACGGCGCCGGCGTGCAGGCGGGCGAGAGCCTGGCGGTGTACGCGAACTCGCACGGCTTCGTCGGCCGCGAGCGCGGCACCCGGCACTCGCTGTCGCTGTCGCTGATCGCGGGCGAAGGCGAGCGCATGCAGCGCGACTACTGGTACGACAGCGTGCGCAGCGCCGGCGATTTCATGAGCGCGCAGGCGCTGGGCGACAAGGCGGCCGAGCGCACACTGGCGCGGCTGGACGCGCGCAGCCTGTCCACCCGCGAATGCCCGGTGCTGTTCGCGCCGGAGATCGCGCGCGGCCTGGTCGGCCACCTGGTGGGCGCGGTGAGCGGCGGCGCGCTGTATCGCCGCGCCAGCTTCCTGCTCGACCATGCGGGCAAGGCGATCATGCCGGCGTGGCTGCATGTCGACGAACAGCCGCACCTGCGGCGCGGCCACGGCTCGGGCAACTTCGATGCGGAAGGCGTCGCCACCGTCGACAGCGCGCTGGTGGAAGGCGGCGTGCTGGCGCGCTACGTGCTGGGCAGCTATTCGGCGCGCAAGCTGGGACTGGTCTCCACCGGCAATGCCGGCGGCATCCACAACCTGCGCGTGGCGCCTGGCGCGACCGACGGCGAGGCCAGCGATTTCGCCGGCATGCTGCGCCGGCTGGGCACGGGCCTGCTGGTCACCGAGGTGATGGGGCAGGGCGTGAACACCATCACCGGCGACTATTCGCGCGGCGCGGCCGGCTTCTGGGTGGAGAACGGCGTCATCGCGTATCCGGTCGAGGAGATCACCATCGCCGCGAACCTGCGCGACATGTACGCAGGCATCGTGGCGACGGGCGCGGACGTCGATCCGCGTTCGCACATCCTCTGCGGCTCGATCCTGGTAGGCCGGATGACAGTGGCGGGCGAGTGATTCCTGCGGCATGCTGTAAGAGCCTGTTCAATGTCTCCGCATGGCTCGCGCCGGGAGCTGTTTGCACGCAGACCAAGGAAGAAGGAGGGAGTGGACGTCCGTCCACGACCGAGTGATGACGCAGAGGTGCGGGCAAACAGACCCGGCCCCGGAATTGATGGGTGCAAGGCAACGCGGGCCATGTGGAGACATTGAACAGGCTCTAAGGCGTTTGACCAGTCCGCGCAAGGCCGGCTGCCCGCGGCGCGCGGTCCACTCACCGGGGAGGATTGCTCATGAGTACACCGTCGGACCAGATGCCACCGCCGCCCGCCACCACCGAGGCAAGCAGCGACGACCGCAACGTGGCCATGCTCACCCACCTGTCGGGCTTCATCCTCAGCGTGATCGTGCCGCTGATCGTTTGGCTGATGCACAAGGACCGCGCCGACAAGGCCTATCTCGTGAAAGAAGCCAAGGAGGCGCTGAACTTCCAGATCTCCGTGTTGATCGGCTACGTGATCTGCTGGATCCTCACCATCATCATCATCGGCGTGCTGCTGACCTGGCTGCTGTGGCTGGCGAACCTGGTCTTCTGCATCATCGCCGCGGTCAAGGTCAGCTCGGACTGCAGCTACCGCTACCCGTTCGCGTTGCGGCTGGTGAATTGAGCCTCGGCTGCATCGAAGCGAAAAAGCCCGCATCGCGGGCTTTTTCGTTTTTCAGCGATGGCGTTGCGCGGCGTAGCGAGCCAGCTCGGCCAGCAGTTCGGTGCGCGGCCCCAGCGGCGCGATGGCGGCTAGGGCGATGTCCGTGAGTTCGGCCAGCCGCGCGCGCGAGGCGTCGAGGCCGAGGATCGAGGGGAAGGTGGGCTTGTCGGCGGCGGCATCCTTGCCGGCGGTCTTGCCGATCACCGCGGATTCGCCTTCCACGTCGAGGATGTCGTCGCGCACCTGGAAGGCCAGGCCCACCGCGGCGGCGTAGCGATCCAGCGCGGCGAGCGTGGTTTCGTCGGCGCCGGCGGCGAGCGCGCCCAGCGCCACCGAGGCGCGGATCAGTGCGCCGGTCTTGCAGGCGTGCATGTGTTCGAGTTCGGCCAGGGTGAGTTTGCGGCCCACTGCGGCGAGGTCCAGCGCCTGGCCGCCGGCCATGCCTTCGGCGCCGCAGGCGCGGCCCAGCGCATGCAGCATGCGCATGCCGGTGGCGGCATCGGGCGCGGCGGCGGGCGCGGCGAGCAGTTCGAAGGCCAGCGCCTGCAGCGCGTCGCCCGCGAGTATCGCCATCGCCTCGCCGAACACGATGTGGCAGGTGGGGCGACCGCGGCGCAGCGCGTCGTCGTCCATCGCGGGCAGGTCGTCGTGCACCAGCGAGTAGGCGTGGATCAGTTCCACCGCGCAGGCGGCGGCGTCGAGTGCGGCCTCGTCATGGCCCAGTGCATGGGCGGTAGCGTAGACCTGCAGTGGGCGCAGTCGCTTGCCGCCGCCCAGCACGGCGTAGCGCATCGCGCGGTGCAGTTCGGCGGGGGATTGCTCGGCGTGCGGCAGGCTGCGATCCAGTGCCTGCTCGGCACGGGCGATCAACGACTGCAGGGCAGGGCCAAGCTCAGTGTTCGGGTTCAAACGGTTCGGCGCTGTCGGGGGCTTCGGGGTCGAGCAGCAGGCGCACGCGCAGTTCGGCCTGTTCCAGCGCCTGCTGGCAGTGACGGTACAGACCGATGCCGCGCTCGAAGGAGGCCAGCGATTCGTCCAGGCTCAGCTCGCCGCCCTCCATCTTCGCCACCAGCTGTTCGAGCTCGTCCAGCGAGTGTTCGAAGTCGGCGGCGGGCGGTGTCTTGGCGGCGGGGGAAGCGGTCTTGGCCATGGCCCGCAACGCTAGCGCAGCGGCGGTCGGGAATCAATGCGACAGCTTGCCGTTGCGATGCCTGGAGCGCGGTTTTGCAGGCGTTTCGGCAGTCTCAGGCACCGGCCTGCCAACGCGGTTGACTGCCGGCGGCGGCGAACAACTGCCGGCCGCGCGCGCTGCACCAGCGGTCGGCCACCGCGACCAAGGCCTCGCCTTCGTACAGCAGCGGGCAGGCCAGACGTTGCCATGGCGGCAGCGCAGCTTGCTGGAACAGGTCGCGCAACTCGCGGGTGTGCGCGTCGCCGGCGGGCCTGATGCGTTCGCCACCCCGGCGCAGGCGCACGACGAGCGGCGCGGGCAGGCGCGCATGTTCGTTGTCCATTGCCAGCTGGCCGCCGTCGGGCAGCGCGAGCAGTTCGCCTTGCCAGGGCGCTTGCCAGGAAGGATCGATGGCGAGCTGGGGAGCGCGTGCCCACAGCCGCCCCTTCCACACGTGCAGTTCCGCGCCGGGCCAGCGGATGCACGGCGACTGGCCCGGGCGGGCGGCGCACTGGCGTTCGACCTGTGCGCGCTGCGCGGTGGTGGGTGCGGGCAGGCCGCGCGCATGCAGCCAGTGGTCGAGCAGGGGTTCACGCAGCGCAGGGGCGAGCGCCAGCCAGCCGGCGGCGGCCAGGTTGCCGTTGGCGGTGTCGTGCAAGGCGTCGAAGGCGGCCAGCCAGTGCGTGCGCAGCGCGTCGGCGGCGGCGCGGCTGAGCATGGCGCTGTGCAGGATCGAGTCCGTCGCCTGCGGCCAGTGCGCCCTGAGGCGCGGCAGGATCTCGTGGCGCAGCTGGTTGCGGGCGAGCCGGGTGTCGGCATTCGAGGGATCGTCGATGCAGGGCAGGCCGTGCACGGCGACGTAGTCGTGCAGTTGTGCGCGCGTGATGTCATGCAGCAGCGGCCGCCACAGCGTGCCCGCACCCAGCGGCCGGCGCTCGCGCATGCCGCCCAAGCCTTCCGGGCCGGCGCCGCGCAGCAGCTTCAGCAGCACGGTCTCGGCCTGGTCGTCGCGGTGGTGGGCCAGCAGCAGGGTTTCGCCGGTGCGCAGCTGCGCGGCGAAGGCTGCGTAGCGGGCGTGGCGGGCGGCGGCTTCCAGGCCTGCGCCGCGATGCGTCTCGACCTGCACGTGCACGACTTCGCAGGGCACACCCAGCCCGGTACAGAAACGGCGGCAATGTTCGGCCCAGGCCGCACTGTCCGCGCGCAGGCCGTGGTCGACGTGCAGGGCGCGCAAGCCGCGTTCGCGCGCCGCGGGCAGTTGCGCCAGTGCGTGCAGCAGGGCGGTGGAGTCGGGGCCGCCGCTGTAGGCCACGCAGAGCGATGAAGGCGGCGCGACTTCCAGCGCGGCGGCAAGATGGCGAAGCAGCGGGTCGCTCACTTCTTGTCGGTGCGCAGGCGCATGTACATGTGCTTGCCGTTGCCGATGTGGCGTTCCTCGGTCTCGAACAGGCCGATGCCCTTGATCAGTCCGCTCAGCTTGGCATAGCCGTAATTGCGCGAGTCGAAGTCGGGCGACTGTTTGTTGATGATGCTGCCGATCGCGCCCAACCCGGCCCAGCCGGTGTCGTCGGAGGCGGCCTCGATCGCGTTGCGCAGCAGGTTCATCAGCTGACTGTCGCCGCGCAGTTCCTTCGCGGTGCGCCGTTTCACGCCGGCGCTGGGTTCGGCCTCGGAGGCCTGCACCAGCACCTCGGTGTAGATGAACTTGTCGCAGGCGGTGCGAAATGGTTCGGGCGTCTTGCGTTCGCCAAAGCCGTACACGGTGAGTCCGGATTCGCGGATGCGCGAGGCGAGCCGGGTGAAGTCGCTGTCGCTGGAGACGATGCAGAAGCCGTCGAAGCGCCCGGCGTAGAGCAGGTCCATTGCGTCGATGATCATCGCCGAGTCGGTGGCGTTCTTGCCCACGGTATAGCGGAACTGCTGGATCGGCTGGATCGAGTGGCGCAGCAGCACCTCTTTCCAGCCGTTGAGGTCGGGCTTGGTCCAGTCGCCGTAGATGCGCTTGACGTGCGCGGTGCCGTACTTCGCGATCTCGGCGAGCAGGCCTTCGACGATGGCTGGGCGCGCGTTGTCGGCGTCGATCAGTACGGCGAGCTTGTCGTGGGCCATGGCGGTTCCCGGCAGTCTGTGTGCCGTCGATGGTAGCGCCGGGCGTATCGCGACGGCGGTTATTCCTGGAACGCGCCGTAGCTGCGCAGGCGGCGGTAGCGCTGTTCCAGCAGGTCGGTCGTCGGCATCGCCTGCAGCTCGTCGAGCTGGTTCATCAGCACGGCCTTGAGGCGGATCGCCATCGAGCGCGGGTTGCGGTGGGCACCGCCCAGCGGCTCGCGGATCAGCTTGTCGATCAGGCCCAGCTCCAGCAGGCGCGGCGCGGTGAGGCCCAGCGCCTCGGCGGCGTCCTTGGCGCGCTCGGCGCTGCGCCATAGGATGGTGGCGCAACCTTCCGGGGTGATCACGGAATAGGTCGAGTACTGCAGCATGTTGGTGCGGTCGCCCACGCCGATCGCCAGCGCGCCGCCGGAGCCACCTTCGCCGATCACGGTGCAGATGATCGGTGTCTTGAGGTCGGCCATCTCCAGCAGGTTGCGCGCGATCGCCTCGCTCTGGCCGCGTTCCTCGGCGCCGATGCCGGGGTAGGCGCCCATGGTGTCGATCAGGGTGAGTACCGGCAGGCCGAAGCGCTCAGCCATCTTCATCAGGCGCAGCGCCTTGCGGTAGCCCTCGGGGCGCGGCATGCCGAAGTTGCGCCGGAGCTTGCCCTTGGTGTCGCGCGCCTTCTGGTGGCCCACGATCATCACCGCGCGGCCGTTGATGCGGCCCAGGCCGCCCACGATGGCGCCGTCGTCGGCGTACATGCGGTCGCCGGCCAGCTCGTGGAACTCCTCGCACATCACGCCGATGTAATCCAGCGTGTACGGCCGCGCCGGGTGGCGCGACAGCTGGGCGATCTGCCATGAACTGAGGTTCTTGAAGATGTCGTTGGTCTTGAGCTTGAGCTTCTCGCGCAGCCGGCCGACTTCCTCGTCGATGTTCAGCGCCTGGCCGTTGCTGGTATGGCGCAGCTCCTCGATCTTCGCCTCGAGCTCGGCAATGGGTTGTTCGAAATCGAGGAAGTTGGGATTCATTCGCCGAGGTTCATGGCACGGAAGCCCGGCAGTATACCGGTCACGTAAAAAAGGCGGGAACGGGCGCGTATGGGTATCCCGGCACTCCGGGCGGAGCGAGGTTGCGGCACATGGATGTGCTGCCCGTGCGCAGGCGCTTCAGTGCCTGCGCAGCGGAGGTGCAGTCGGCCTGCGGCCGGCCGTACCGACTCAAAGCCGCCAGGAAGGCGGCTTTCGAGATCAGCAAAAGCTCTGGCTCTGGCGTTGGGGGTCTCAGAGCAGATGTTTCATTTTTCGCTGCGGACGAGCCGCAGCTTGGCCGCTGTCACCCCCGGCAACGCCCGCACCGCGCGCAGCAGGTCGGGAATGGCCTCCACCCGCCACTCCTCGCCTAGCTCCAGGTCGGCCTGCGCCGTGCCGTTGTGGTAGCCGTGCAGGCTGACGCTGGCGCGGCCACCGCGGTAGCCGGCCAGGGTCTGGCGCAGCTGTTCCGCGAAGCCGGGGCCGATGCCGTTCACTTTCACCTGCAGCAGGCGCGCATGGCGCCGACAGGCGTCGGCCAAGGTGGTGGCGCTGCGTGCACGAATCTGGAAGCCGCCGCCGGAGAATTCGTCGATGCGCAGGCCGCCCTCGACGATCAGCAGCTCGTCGCGCACCAGGAGCGGCGCCACCTGCTGGTACAGCTCGCCGAAGAAGCTCACCTCGATCGCGCCGGTGCCATCCTCCAGCCGCACGAAGGCGTCGCTGTCGCCGCGCTTGCGCACGGCCACCACCATGCCGGCCGCGGTCCACGGCGTATCCGGGCCGCGGCGGAAGCGGTTGCCGTCGTCGCCATCGCTCTTGCGCGGCCGGGGCGGCTGGTAGCGCTCGACGATCTCGCCCAGGGGGCAGGTGGCGAGCTGGGCCAGTTCCTCGCGCCAGGGATCGACGGGATGGCCGGAGAGGTAGTGGCCCAGCGTGTCGCGTTCGCCTTGCAGTTTTTGTTCGAGTGGCCAGTCGGGCGCGGTGGACAGCTCGATCTGCACCACCGGTGTGGTTGCGCCCATCGCGGCGCCGAACATGTCGTTCTGGCCGGACTGGCGATCGCGCAGGTGCTGTTCGGCGGCCTTGATCGCGTCGGGCAGTTGCAGCATCAGGCTGGCGCGGTTGGGCGCCAGCGCATCCAGCGCGCCGGACAGGATCAATGCCTCCAGCACGCGCCGGTTGAGCTTGGTGGGATCGACGCGGCGGCAGAAGTCGGCAAGATCCTGGTACGCGCCGCCGCGCTGGCGTTCCGCGACGATGGACTCGCAGGCGCCCTGGCCCACGCCCTTGATCGCGCCGAGGCCGTAGCGGATTTCCTTGGGCTTGGTCGCCACGAACATGTAGTCCGAGGCGTTCACGTCCGGCGGCAGCACGGCGAGGCCGATCGCCTTGGACTCCTCGATGAAGGTCACCGCCTTGTCGGTGTTGTCCATATCCGACGAGATCGTCGCGGCCATGAACTCGGCGGGGTAGTGCGCCTTCAGCCACGCGGTCTGGTAGGAGACGAGTGCATACGCGGCGGCGTGCGACTTGTTGAAGCCGTAGCCGGCGAACTTCTCCATCACATCGAAGATTTCGTCGGCCTTGTCGCTGCCGACGCCATCCCTGGCCGCGCCCTCGCGGAACTTGGCGCGCTCCTTCGCCATCTCCTCGACTTTCTTCTTGCCCATCGCCCGGCGCAGCAGATCGGCGCCGCCGAGCGTGTAGCCGCCCACGATCTGCGCCATCTGCATCACCTGTTCCTGGTAGACCATGATGCCGTAGGTCTCTTTCAGGATCGGCTCGACGCGTGGGTCGGGGTACACCACGTCCTCGCGGCCGTGCTTGCGCGCCACGAAGTTGGGGATCAGGTCCATCGGGCCGGGGCGGTACAGCGCGCCCAGCGCGATGAGATCGTCGAAGCGGTCGGGCCTGGCGTCCTTCAGCATGCGCTGCATGCCCGAGGATTCGAACTGGAAGATCGCCACGGTCTTTGCCTTGGCGAAGATCTCGGCATAGGTATGCGCGTCGTCCAGCGGCAGCTTGGAAATATCCAGCGGCTCCTCGCCCATGGAATCGTCGTCTGCTGCTGGCAGACTCGAACTTCCTTTCCCCGTTTGCGGGGGAAGGTGCCCGGAGGGCGGATGGGGGCGATTTCTGGCGCGACGCGCGTTGATCGCCTTCACCGTCCAGTCGATGATGGTGAGCGTGCGCAGGCCGAGGAAGTCGAACTTCACCAGGCCGACCGCTTCCACGTCGTCCTTGTCGTACTGGGTGACCACGCCGCCGCCGCCCGCTTCGCAGTACAGCGGTGCGTATTCGGTGAGCGTCTTCTGGCCGATCACCACGCCACCGGCGTGCTTGCCGACGTTGCGGGTGAGGCTTTCCAGCTTCAGCGCGAGGTCGATCAGCGGGCGCGCCTCGTCCTCGTCCTGCGCGTACAGCTCGCAGAATTCCTTGACGACGCGCTCGGGCTCCTTCTTCGATTTCTCGGTGCGACCCAGCGCGTCGGACAGGGTGAGATCGAGCGGGCGCGGCGGGATCAGCTTGGCGATCTTGTCCACCGCGCCGTAGCCCATGCCCAGCACGCGGCCGGAGTCGCGCAGCACCGCTTTCGCCGCCATCGAACCGTAGGTGATGATCTGGCTGACGTGGTCGCGGCCGTACTTGCGTGAGACGTAGTCGATCACCTCGTCGCGGCGGTCCATGCAGAAGTCGATGTCGAAGTCGGGCATCGACACGCGTTCGGGGTTGAGGAAGCGCTCGAACAGCAGGTTGAACTGCAGCGGATCGAGGTCGGTGACCTTCAGCACCCACGCCACCAGCGAGCCCGCGCCGGAACCGCGGCCCGGCCCCACCGGGATGCCGTTCTGTTTGCCCCAGTTGATGAAGTCCGCCACGATCAGGAAGTAGCCGGGGAAGCCCATCTTGATGATGACGTCCAGCTCGCGTTCCAGCCGCGCCTCGTAGTCGGCCAGCGTGTGGCCGGGCGCGAGCGGCGAGGCGGCTAGGCGTTCCTTCAGGCCCTGCCGTGCCAGTTCGCGGATGTAGCTGTCGAGGTCGTAGCCCGCGGGTACGGGGAAATCGGGCAGGTAGTAGGCGCCGAACTTCAGTTCGAGGTTGCAGCGCCTGGCCAGCTCGGCGGTGTTTTCCAACGCCTCGGGGAGGTCCGCGAACAGCTCGGCCATTTCCTCCGGGGATTTCAGGTACTGCTGGTCGCTGTAGTCGCGCGGACGCTTGGGATCGGCCAGCACGCGGCCCTGGTGGATGCAGACGCGCGCCTCGTGCGCCTCGAAATCGTCGCGCTTGAGGAAGCGCACGTCGTTGCCGGCAACCACGGGCAGCGCGAGTTCGGTGGCCAGCGCCAGGGCGGCCTGGTTCCAGGTTTCCTCGCCCTCGCGGCCGCAGCGGGTGAGCTGGAGATACAGGCGATCCGGGAACAGCCGCGCCAGCGGGTGCAGCTTCGCCAGCGCGGCATCGTGACCTTGCGACAGGGCGATGCGCGCCGTTTCGCTCTCGCGGCCGAGCAGGGCGATCAGGCCATCCGTCGCGGCGGCGGTGAGCCAGCCCGCCTCGACCAGCGCGCGGCCGCCGTGCTGGCCCTCCTGCCATGCGCGCGAGACGAGCCGCGACAGGTTGAGGTAACCCTCGCGGTGCTGGCACAGCAGGGTGAGTCGCCACGGGCGCGGATCGTCCGGCGCGGCTATCCACAGGTCGCTGCCGCAGATCGGCTTGATGCCCGCCGCGCTGCAGGCCTTGTAGAACTTCACCAGCGCGAACATGTTGCATTCGTCGGTGAGCGCCACCGCCGGCATGCCTGCCTGAACGCAGGCGGCGACCAGCGCCTTGATGCGGATGGTCGAATCGACCAGCGAATACTCGCTGTGCAGGTGGGTATGGACGAAGCGTGCGGGCATGCGGATCGACGCGGTGAATCCATGCAGGCTAACCGGCACCCGGGCCAGCGGCAAGATTGACTTCCGCGCGACGCGCCTGGCGCGGGGTGGTGGCTGGATTCCGGCGGTCGAAAGTCGCCGAGGGGCTACAGGCTGCCGCCGGCGTTGCCGACGGCGGAGGTGGCTGCGGTCCCGGCGAGCAACTCGTTGATCTCGCCCACCAGGGTGTCGAGCATGTCTTCGCCGTAGCCGACGTGGACGTGCGCCACCGTGCCGTCGCCACGCAGCATCACCATCACCGGAATGCCCTTGTCGCTGCCGTAGGGCCTGCCCAGTGCGCCATCGCGATCCCAGGTCATCAGCAGGCCGGGCAGGCGCGGGCGCAGGGCGCGCACGGTGTTCACGAAGACGCGCCGATCCTCGCGATAGTTGACGGTGACCACCTGCAACGGCAGGCCACGCTGGGTCGCCAATGACTGCAGGTTCGCCAGTACCGGCATTTCCTTCATGCAGTAGCCGCACCAGGTGGCCCAGAAACTGACCACCACGACCTTGCCGTGCAGCGACGAAACCGTCACCGCCCGGCCGTCCTGGGTCGTGCCCAGCGCGTCCGGCGGCGTGTCGCCCGGTTGCACGTGCGCGTGGGCGGCCACGCAGAACATCAGTCCGAGCAATACGGCGGCGATACGGCGCATGTCATCCCTTTTCCCCGGATAGCGTCGCCAGCGTAGCGAGCGGCGTGGGGCAGGGAAAGCATCGCCGCTCAACGGACATGGAAGCGCTCTTCCTCCGGTTCCTCGCTGGACGGCAGGTAGTGGCCGAGGCCGTCCACCTTCAGCGGATGGAGGTTGTAGTCGGCATGCAGCGGCAGGTTTTCATCGGCGCTGCCGGTGGCGGGTTCAGCCTGCGCCGGCACGGGCATGCCGGCCGGCACGGGAGAAGCGGTCGAATGGTTGGACGGGAGCATCATGGCACGACTCCTGCGATGGGCGATGCGCGTTGTGCGCAACGGTGGCAGCAATCGGCGGATCTGATCTGGCGGGACGTCGCCGCTGCTGCGGACGCGTCCATGCGGACGGGGCTCCCTGCAGTGAATGATGCTCCCGCGCGGGGAAAAGTTGCATAGACCGATGGCCTATGCCGATCCATTTCGCCGGCGGGCGATCAGCAACCGGGGTCGTCCGGGAACAGCGTTGCCTGATCCAGCAGC